>Ga0209174_10000133_pt1 | contig 56015 bp, 57 predicted proteins | sample JI91814BDNA_FD_187505 | JGI IMG/M metagenome (GOLD analysis project Ga0209174, IMG submission 187505) | Wastewater effluent complex algal communities from Wisconsin, to seasonally profile nutrient transformation and Carbon sequestration -... | ecosystem: Engineered > WWTP > Effluent > Algae...
AATCGCAGATACTCATTTTCTAAGGGCTCCTTTTTGGAAAATGTTGTTTGGTTTCGCAAGATCTTCAACATTCTACAAGAAGAGGGCCCTTTTTTCATCATATACACTTAATTTCGCGCCAGCGACTACTTATAGATCTAAACTCTACGGCCCTTGCTAGATTTTAGGAGGTCCTTGCGATATATTAACTTTTTGTTGTTCGTGAAAATAACTACGGTATGTATGTTGCACATGACCTGGTATGTTGTTGGCAGATCCTATAAAATCTTTCATCTGTTTTGTAACTTGCATCCTAATAACTTCTAAATAATTTTTATTTTCACCCTTGATCTCTTTATCTTCCCATTTCTTTAAACTTCCAATCTGTGTACGTAAAACCGTATGCATGCTATCACACGCTTTATCTATCTCCGCAGCTCTAAGTCTACGTCCTAATGTTGCAGCTACTTTAGATCCACATACAGCTCCCAAAATCCCCAATCCAATAGCCGCTACTTGCCCTAAAACTGGCAAAGCCACCGTATAACTTAACACTCCTGCTGTAGCCAGTCCTTCAGGCGATGGCTTGGTATGTTGTGGGCCTTTCGCAAAATAACGCGCACTAGCGATCAAACCTATTATTCCAACTACGGATATAGCCAGTGGACCCAAAGCTATTCCAGCGGCAGCGCCAATAAATGCCCCAAAATAAGCACACAATTGCTCGCCAATTTTTGGTTGTGCATTGTCTTGCAAAACTGCTAGGCTTTTTCTCGCTACTTGCATTGCCTGTTTAATATTAGTTAAATCTTCTTCTGTTGGTTTATATTGATCGTCTGGACGCATTAAATTTGCCTCAAAAGATTGTAACACTTGTTCAACAAAATCCGGTCCCAAAGTTTTTTTGTTTTTTTTCTCATCCAAAAGCATAGCAGTTTGTAGCCCTGCTTTAGCACGTTCAAATATAACTTTTCCTTGCTCACTACTTACAGAGGCACAAACATCAACAAAAGCTTCCAATAACCCTTGAATTTCTGCTGGTGGTATAGAAGAAACTAAATTGCTGTGTGTTAAAAACGTACCTCTTGATCCGGAGGATAGATAACTGTTAATTCTGGCGCTTTGCTCTTCAAACTTCTGCAGAGCTTTTTTATATTCGTTGTCACTAGCAAGAGTATTATTATAAACTATATCAGCATCCAATATGTCTGTTTGCTCTGCAGGTGCAAGAGGTTTATCCTTATTACGATCTGCTTTGGTATGTATTATAGAAGCTCCCGACTGGCGCTTTTTGTTTTCTTTCTCATCAGAGCCTGTGAAATGCGACATAATATACCCCTCTATATTAGCAATGAAGTTTTGACTACGAATATCTTCGTAGGTTCCAAATATTTGAGGTAATTACAATTATTTAACATAGTGGCCGCGACTTATAAAGCTACGACCAACTGTATATATATATATATAGAAATTAGGTTGTGGGTGGGCTAATAATCTTCTGCTGACTCTACTACGTACCCCTGGTACGTTGAACTATCTAATAATTCATCATATTCTACTATATCTTGAATCTCTATTTTGTATAGCCAACCATCTTGATAAGGATCGGAGTTTAATAATCCAGGAGCTTCGTCTAAATCCTCATTGATTGCTACTATCACACCACTGAGTGGGCTGAACACATCTGCAGCAGCTTTAACTGATTCTAAGACACATACTTCATCACCAGCGGTAACCTTTAAGCCTATTTCTGGCAACTCAACTACCACCATTTCACCCAACTGCTCCTGCGCATAATTGGTAATCCCGATCGTAGCTATGTTCTTATTACGATCTTTACTAACCCATTCGTGGTTTTCAGTATATTTAAGCCCTTCAGGAATATGCTCCATAAATAACCCCATTAAAAATTTCGAGACTCATTGTATAGTTGGCCATAGTTACTTGCAATATTCACCCTGCCCACATCACACCCCCAAAGCGAAACGCATCATTTTATTTTTACACCAATTGAAGCTATTAAGCATTTGCAAACTTTGGTTACGTAGCGTCGATATATGTTCCATGGCAAACAAACTTTGCAAGCCAGTAATTAAGGCCAGCATACCCATATTATACGCTTTACGTGCTCGCTCATATTTTCTCAATACTGCAAAATCACCGATATCTTTATGCTGCATTCTAGCTTCCTTTATTATTTCCGCCAACCCCAGAGCGTCAACAATACCCAAATTTAGTCCTTGTCCAGCTAATGGATGCAATGCGTGTACCGCATCACCAATTAAAACATTGCGTCCTTGTGTATATTTACTGGCATGTAACATGCTCACTGGAAAATTAGCACGAGCACCATGTAAGACTACACATCCCAGCATAAAATTAAAATCTTTAGCTAATCTTTCACTAAATTCTGCTGGCGTTAACTGCATAAGATGTGCAACATTATCGTTACTACTAGCCCAAACAATCGAACATAAATTAGCATGATCCAACGGTAAAAAGGCTATCGGGCCAGTCGACATAAATCTTTGCCAGGCAGTATTGCTATGTGGTAACTGTGTTTTTACCACCGCAACAATAGCACTGTGTTCATGCCCCCACGCATAGGTTGGAATATTAAGTTTATTACGTAACCATGAATTTCTGCCATCAGCGCCAATTAATAATTTACAATCCAAATAATAATCATCAATATACACACGATTAAATTCTGTCGATGATTCTATTTCTGTAATTGCTGAATTAATAATTCTTACATTTGCTGTTTGTAACAGCTTTGTATATAAAGATCTGGCTATAACACGATTTTCTACAATATGTCCTAAATTTGGCTGTGCTATTGCTGCTGCATTAAAATCCATACGTGCTTTATGTGGTTGTTCCCAAACTACGATTTTTTCATATACACCAACTCTTTGCTGGATAATTTCTTGCCACACTCCCAAATGCATAAATACCTGTTGACTAGTTCGAGTAATGGCGCTACAACGTAAATCGTATTCATATTCATTCCAGGTGGTTTGTGGTGCACGTTGCTCTATTAGCGCTATCTGCAAATCAGCATTTTCAGCCAATAAATTGGCGATAGTTAGACCAATGATGCCGCCACCTAAAATTATTATATCCATCTACCCAAACCTCGCTGGACAATTTTTCTATTTATAGTCTGGATTAAATGCGCAGCTACTAAACCACCTCCACGAGTAAATTTTGCCAATGGCAAATCACTAGCAAAAACCCCTAGTAATAAATTAGTAAATTCTCTAGTCTTATTATGATCTGCTAAGCGTAAGCTAGCGTAATTTTGTAATACGCTTGTAAAATTAATTTTGCTTTCATTAAAATTTATTTTGCACAACAACTTGGCCAACACTACTGCATCACGTAGTCCCATATTAAAACCTTGCGCTGCAACCGGATGTAAAGTATTAGCAGAATTGCCGAGTAATACCATGTTTGTGCTATACAATTGATTACTATGCATTGCGCGTAGTGGGAAAGTCATCCTGTCACTAAGATGAGTAAATATGCCACAACGAAACCCAAAAGCTGTTTGCAGTTTCATGATAAACTCTGCATCGGTAATACTAGTTAGACGTTTTAAATCATGATTACTAACTGTCCAAACGCATTTGCATTGTTGAGGCCCAAAAGGGAGCAAAGCCAATACTCCACTCTCAACAAAGCGTTCATAAGCGGTAGTGATATTTTTTTGTGTCGTAGATACATTGGTTACTATAGCTGTTTGTTGATAATCTTTAATTGCTACATCAGCAATTTTTTGCCCCAATGTTGAATTACTGCCTTCAGCAGCAACAATTAATTTCACTTGCACTTGTTGCGAGTCCAAATCTACTACCCATCGTGCCAAATCCATATCATAGAAATTTTTCTTGAGAATACACGGCCGCATAACTGTAACATTCGGCAAATTCTCTAACCCTTGGATTAAACTTTGACCTAAGTTATTTGAGCTTAAGACGTAGCCCAGTGCTGGCAAATTGTATTGCGTTGCCGACAATTTAGTAAACCCAAAACTATTTTGTTCAGAAACGTGTACGGTGTTAATTGGATAAACCATAGGCGCTAAATCTTGCCATACTTTCAAGTCGGTCAAAATTTCTTTACTAGTATAAGATATTGCTAAACCACGATTATCCAATGAAGGATTATAGGCGGCACTTATTGGTAACTTATCAATTACCAATATTTTGAGATTGGCAGTAGCAATTGCCCGTACAAAGGCACTCCCAACTAACCCACCCCCAACCACTAATATATCAAATTGCTGCACGTTCAATCTCAGCTATTTTTTTTGGTACCTTATGTGATAAAACTTCATGCCCATGTTCAGTAACTAAAACATCATCTTCAATTCTAACGCCAATGCCTAACCATTTACTTTCTACGTCAATACTATTGGCAGCAATATATATTCCTGGTTCAACCGTTAAAACCATTCCTGGCACAAACTCGCGCCATTTGCCATTTAATTTATACTTACCAACATCATGCACATCCAAACCTAACCAATGACCACTGCTATGCATATAAAATTTTTGGTATGCTTTGTTTTTAATTAATTCTTCTACTTCACCATGCAACAAGCCTAAACGCACCAACCCAGTGACTATAACTTGTAATATCACAGCTTGTACGCGATCAAAGGTATTGCCTGGCTTAATCTCAGTTATGCCTGCCAACTGTGCTGCTAACACTAAGCTATAAATTTCTTTTTGTTCAGACGTAAATTTACCATTTACCGGAAAAGTGCGAGTAATATCGGCAGCATAATAATTATATTCTGCGCCAGCATCTACCAATACCAATTCACCATCTTTAAGCACTTGATCATTATTAACATAATGCAAGATACAACTATTATTGCCACCAGCCACTATAGATTGGTATGCTAACCCTCTGCAACCAGCATCTAAACAATATTGATTAAAAATTGCCTCTAATTGATATTCCATTTGCCCTGGCTTACAAGTTTGCATCAATTTGGTATGCGCTAAAGCTGATACTTCAGCAGCCTTACGCATAGAAGCAATTTCTTGCGTACTTTTAAATAAGCGCATTTCATGAATAAATGGCATGATATCCATCAATATTTCTGGCACAAACTTTAGCGCTGCATCCTCACTTTTATTTTTATGGGTAAAATTAAGTTTTGTGGTACGTAGCCAAGCTAAAATCTGTAAATCAAACTCTTGGTTAGCCGCTAGTGGATAGTATATAGTGCGTTTATTGACTAATAAGTTCGGCATCACTCGATCAATATCATTAATATCGTAAGCTTCATCTGCGGCATATATTGCACGCGCACCATTTTGTCCTGCGCGTTTACCATTCCAAATTTCTGCATGTTGATCATTAGCTAAATTAAATAATACATATTTAGCTATGCCTTTATCATCTTTAATTAATGCCATTACGGCATCTGCTTCGTTAAAGCCAGATAAATAATAAAAATCACTATCTTGACGAAAAACGTATTGTACATCATTATTACGATACTGCATTTTAGCGCCCGCTAACAAAAAGATACTATCATTCTGCATGTGGGTCAGTAGTTTGTCCCTTCTATTTTTAAATTCATCCATATAATCTTCCGTATTAGCTAAAAGCCATCTAATATTTCGGTTTTAATGCAACATCCGTGCTTGTTCAATATCATTCAATTCTAAACGAATATTCTGCACAGCAACCCGCACATATTCCACTAATTCCATAAAATTTTTTTCATCATCTTCGGCAGTATCAGTCTCAATACTAACATGCGCAATATGCGATAAATCTTGCACTAACTCTTTAACCACTTCATTCGCTAGATCTGCTTCTGTCACACCAACTAAGCCCAAACCACTCAAATAGCCGCGACACCAAAAACACAAAGCATTAACTCTTTCCGATAACGGCAAATCATCGGCTGGCAACAGCATACGGAAAGCAAAATCCTGGCTCACAAAATCCTGTAATACACCCTCTCCTACGACAGTTAAGATTTCCCACTGCTGCTTGCTTGGCTCTTTACAATCTAAGCTTTCCAACAAAGTAATGCGCCACTCTTTATTCTTCCCTGGTGTATTATTTGTAAATGACAGCAAACCAGCCATTAAACCATGCGCCTCTGCCGCATTTAACTGTGCACCCAACTTATCTAACGTATTTGCCAATAGTGCATATGAAATTGCTTTCGCCATTTTTAACTTCTTACCTCTTTAAAACTATATATATTATCTAAGATACAATCCGCAATGTCATCTTAGATATTTAACTGCCAAATATTTTGGCGATTACAAGTATAATTTGTCGTAGACATGCACAGGTTTATTGGTTTAGATGTTCCGTAGGGGCAAAGTAGAGATTTCCGCGATTATAACGAATACCCACCACATAAGGGAAGGATGAAAATGGAGTGTAGGGCAAATTATAAAGATCGCCTTCTGGAAATGATCGCATCTATTCCAGCCACGTTTATGAGATGCGCTTATATACAGTTATGTTTGATTATGTAACTGCTCAAGTACATGAGCGGTTACATTACAAGTGCCTATATTTACTTGGTTTTAATGTTCATCAGCAAAAATATTTACCAGCCCATAAATTATCTAGGAAATCGCGCCAAGGCAAAATATCATAAACCACTCCACTTTCTATCTCAATCCGCCTTTTATATCGTGAGTTACAAACTACTAAAGCGTGTTTTGGCCTGTAATCTGCACAAAAAGCCAGCAGACCTTTGAGATCTTTAGCGAACGGATCTTCAGACAATTTAACTTCAATTGCCACCTTACCGTTATTTAGCACAAAGTCCACTTCCAACTGAGTTTTAGTACGCCAGAAATTTACTGTACAATCTAAACCATTCATCCCTATATAAGCCATGATTTCCATAAGTATGAAATGTTCAAATGAATTTCCCGCATCAAATCCATTTAATGAAGTGATGGTCTTTTTTGCCAGATAATTTGACACGCCAACATCAAATAAATAATATTTTGGTGTGGCTACTATAAGTTCACGCTTCAATTTATGCGTAAATGGCTCTATTGCATAAGCTACTAAGGTATCTACTAAAATTTGATAATAAGCTTTTACCGTTTTTGCATCTATACCACAATCACGAGCAATGTTTGTGTAATCAACTAATTCCCCATTACAAAAACCTGCTATATCCAGAAATTTAGCGAATCCTGGCAAATTTCTCACCAAGCTTTCCGCTTGAATTTCTTCTTTTAAATAAATACCAACATAAGCGCGTAATGCTCTGCCTATTTGCTCGGTCAAATAATACTTGGGGAGTAAACCATGATTAAATGCTCGCAGTAAATCAAAGTCTGGAATTTCTTTATAGACCAATGGGTAAAATGCATAATTCCAAGCACGGCCACCTAATAAATTAACCCCGCTGCGTTTGAGTTTTCTCGCGCTAGAGCCACATAAAATAAATGCTATTCCTTTGTTCTCAATTAACCAATGCACTTCGTCTAGCAAGGCCGGAATCTTCTGTACCTCATCAATAATAACCGGTTGTACTAATCTTTCTGGGTTTTCTGCACTAAGGCGCTCTCGTAATAGCCACGGTTTAACCATTAATTGTGTATATTCATCTGTTTTCAGCAAATCAATATAAATTGAATCTGGAAACTTATTGCGCAAAAAAGTGGATTTCCCCGTGCTCCTCGCGCCCCATAAAAAAACAGATTGCCCTGCAGGGACATCTAACTTCATAATTCTATTAAAAATTTTCATTAATAACCCTATTTAAGATAACTTAACCGGAATACATTCCTGACAAGCATAACTTAATAGGAATATATTCCTTTTAAGTATAACCTAAACGGAATATAGATGCATAGTAAATTAATTTTTGATGCTCGCGATGAACCTCATGCAAGACAGCTAAACCATAATGCCTATATTATCGTTAATTGGGGTATTTCAATGCCCAAAATTATAAAAATTAGGCATTATGTATATACATCAATTTAAACAATATATAGGCACCCATAAATTATTTATAATTGATGAGGCACAAAAGATGATAATCTAGGTTTGAATTTAAAATTACGTGTAAACAATTTTAAATATTTCATGTATTTCGTATAATATTCTTATACAATTATCTCATAGGAGCGCAACGTGGCTAATACTAGTAAAGGAGTGACGGTAAAAATCCTTGGTAAAGATTATCAAGTATCCTGCGCCGAAGAACAAACGCATAATTTAATCGATGCGTCTTTGTTACTAGACAGCAAATTGCGAGAAATCAGAGCTTCCGGCCGAGTAATGGGTTTGGAACGTATGGCTGTTATGGCAGCACTCAATCTAGCGCACGAACTACGTGTTTTACAACTAAAAATGCAACATCACACCGAAGACACCGAACGACGTTTACAACAAATGCATAGCAAACTTGAAGATGCTTTGAGCGGTTAATACAGCATGTCTATTAGCAAACAAAAGTTGCGTCAACAACTAAGAACAGCCAGAAATGCCATCCCTAGCCCACAGCGGGATGTCGCTGCCAACAATTTATCAAACATGGCTCAAGCGTTAACCTATTATGACAGCTCTCAAAATATAGCCCTCTATTGGCCGCATGATGATGAAATTAATCCCTTACCGTTACTCAAGGATAGCCTAGCATTACACAAGAATTGTTTCTTACCAGTATTATTAGTTGACCCCCAACAGAAATTAGCCTTTGCCTCATATACGCCGACTACGCCATTAGTAAAGAATCGTTATGGCATCCTCGAGCCGGAATTAGGTTTCGCGCAAATGATTGAATTGGTCGCTTTAGATATTATCTTCGTGCCTGTAGTAGCTTTTGACACGCATGGGCGCCGCTTAGGCCGCGGTGGTGGGTTTTATGACGCTACATTTGCGCAACTACAGCATAGCCATCTAGAGACATGGCCAAAATTAGTGGGACTAGCATATAGTTGTCAAAACGTTGCAACAGTACCGGCTGATATCTGGGATTGGCAATTAGATGCCATTGTGACAGAAAGTGAAGTATTCTACTGTAAATAAAATTAAATTCTTAGAGTCTGTTTAAAAAAGTCCAGCAGCATAGCTACTGAGCACTACCCCAAAACTTAAAATAATTATCAATGTGAATAATAAATCTGGCTTGCGGTTTATCACACTCAATCCTATGGTATCATCTAACAAATGTAATGGCACTATATATAATTTAGTCGCCCCATTTAAAATTGCAACGTTTATCATCATGATTTTTGCGACCTATGGAGAATAAAGTGTCTTATGATCTGGAGTTAGCAAGGCAAAATATTGCCAAGTCTGCTTTACAGTTTATAGAGGATAACCAAATAATTGGTGTGGGCACTGGCAAGACTGTAAACGCCTTCATCGCACAACTAGCTACTATAAAACATAAAATTGCTGGTGCCGTGGCTAGCTCAGAGGCAACTAAAAAATTTCTACTAGCAGCTAATATCCCTGTAGTTGAATTCAATGCCATCGTCGATTTGCCCATCTATATTGATGGCGCCGATGAATACAACATCCATCGTCAATTAATAAAGGGTGGTGGTGGTGCTCTCACTCGCGAAAAAATTCTAGCTTACGCCAGCAAAAAATTTGTTTGCATGGCTACGCCAAACAAAAAGGTCAATGTCCTCGGTGAGTTTCCAGTAGCAATTGAAGTATTACCCATGGCCAGAAGTCATGTTGCACGTACTTTAGTCAAATTAGGCGGTCAACCACAATATCGTGACAACTTTATTACAGACAATGGAAATATAATTTTAGATGTCTATGGTTGGCAAATTATGCACCCGGTAGATTTAGAGCAAAGAATAAAGCAAATTCCAGGAGTAATTGAAAGTGGTATTTTTGCTTTACGCACTGCTGACATAATATTGGATTAACAAATAATGCACGGAAACAATATGGACCAAGCGATCATCGTTATCCCTGCTAGATACGGCTCGACTCGTTTACCTGGCAAACCGCTAATAAAAATTGCTAACAAAACCTTACTACAACATGTATGTGAGAAAGCGCTTATTGCTGCCAAGCAAATACCAAATGTCAACGTATTAGTTGCCACTGATGACGAACGGATTATGCAACACGCCAAGGATATTGGTGTTGCCGCAGTAATGACACAAACAACCTGTGCTAGTGGTTCTGATCGAGTCTTGGCGGCAATCCAACAACTATCTAATAAGCCCAAATATGTTATTAATTTGCAAGGCGATGCACCATTAACTCCAATCAACGTCATCACAGCTCTGTTAAACAGTTTAGCTAATAATAATGAAATAGTAACGCCAGTACTGCGCTTATCTTGGCAAGATTTGGATGGGCTACGACGGGCTAAATTAACTACACCTTTTTCTGGCACTACAGTTATTTGCAATCACAGCAACGAAGCAGTCTGGTTTTCTAAACAAATTATTCCCGCATTACGTGACGAAGATAAATTACGTACCCAAAATTTATCATCACCAATTTATCAGCATTTGGGAATTTACGGATACGCCCTACCAATGCTAGAAAAATTTACGCAACTGCCACCTGGTTACTATGAACAATTAGAAGGACTAGAGCAATTACGCTTTTTAGAAAACGGCTACAAAATAAATGTGGTGCCGGTTATTTTAGATAATTTAGATGCATGGCGTGGTGTAGATACCATGGAAGATGCAAAATTTGTTGAGAGTTTGTTAATAAGGAATTTATAGTATGACAATTATGTTGATTGCTCGTCATGGCAATAATTTTGATCCAGGCCAAACAGCCGTACGCGTCGGCATAAGAACTAATTTACCATTATCTGCTTCTGGCAGACAACAGGCAATAAACTTGGGCAACTATTTAAAACGTTATAAAATTCACCCAGCAGCTGTTTTTACTAGCGAACTTATTCGCACTAAAGAAACTGCAGAGATCGCATTAGCAACCGCTGGCCTCAACGTCACCCCATTAGAGCGCACCATTTTTAATGAAATAGATTATGGCCCAGACGAAGGTAAAACTTATGAACAAATAATTGCCAGAATTGGTGAGCGTGCACTGCATGACTGGGAAAGTATGGCTTTAACACCGCCAGGTTGGCATGTCGATGTTGATCAAATAATCGATAACTGGCGACAATTTGCCAATGAAATTATTGCTAAATACCCAAATAACCAATCCGTATTAGTGTTTACCAGTAATGGCGTTGCCAGATTTGCACCATATTTAACCCACAATTTTTTTGGTTTTAGCCAGACTCATAAAATTAAATTAGCAACAGGAGCTATTGGTTGTTTAGAATATATCAATGATAAGTGGGAAATAGATTACTGGAATGAGCAGCCGAAATAATTAAAGACCTGAGAGAGAAAAAGAAGTAGTGTAGACGTTGCAAGGAGGTTTCTGATTTGCAGGGCACAACCAATATTTTTTATCTTATTGGCTTGGTAAGGTAATAGTTGTTTTATTTATTTAGTGACCCATGCTTACACATGGGCCACCTACAACTACATCTTACAAACTACACTCCAAAAACGTCTACACACTCAAGATACTACTGTTATAGCATCGCACCAAACTTGAATTGTATGCCGATAGAACCGACGAACAAATCTTGATAATTTACATTTGGTACGTTATCATACTTGTAGTTTCTAAGAGAAGCATACAGAGCTGAATTGATCTTCTGCAATTCTTGTGTCACACCAAAACCAAAGGTCTTACCTTTAGAGTCGTTGACTATAGCATTCTTAGATTGGAAGTAGTCAATTGCAAAATTGGTTTTGCCATAGCTAGTAAAGCAGAACTTTTTGCCTAACTGTATATACCAGAACTCATAGTCATCGTGAGTTGCAAGTCCTTGACGTTTTTGACCACCAGCAACTGCAGCGTTAAAGCCTGTTGGTTTATGTTCTACCGCAATAGAAGCAGACCATGCTCTTTCATTTCTAGTTGCAGCAGCAAGAGTAGTAGTTGCAGCAGTATGGTCACGAGTGAACCAAGCACCGGCTACACCTGCGCCAAGGTGAAAATCATCCCAACATGCATCATAACGCAATGCAACGTCAGTATAAGTTCTTCTGCTGTAATTTGGATTTGTTACTTGTGTACTCCAAAGAACATACTTATTAGCTGTATTACCGTAAGAGGCAGACAACTTGAAGCCCATCCAAGAAGCGGTATCATAACGTACTCTTTCTTTAGTGCTAAATACTGCATTTAAGCTATCGATATCACCAACACCATTTAGTGCGTTGAACACTTCATTGACTGTGGGGTCATCAATAGTCGCATTCAAATTTTTACGACCAAAGAACATACCACCAGCATTATTTGCTACGCTTGAACCCAAAGAAGTCTGGTTAGTGCCAGCATAAGAAATGTCTGTGATACCATAAGAAGCTGCGTAGCCCAAACCTAGGCTTAACTTACCCCACATACCACCGGAAACCCAAGAATCAACTTGACGTGCCAATACTAAGCGAGTAGAAGAGCTATCTGTTTGCAGTTGATTTACTAAACGTGTGTTGTTCGGCATTAATTGCAGCTCGGCAACACCACCAACTACAGTACATTTACTCAAGTTGCCTGTGCCAGTAATACCAAACTTACTTGGCGAGTAGTTATTATCTACAATCACACCAGTATCTTGCTTATCAGCCCACACTTGTTCAAAAGCCTTGTTTACTTCGCCGTAAACTTCTACGTGCGCGCATGCTGTTCCAGCAAACATAGCAAGCGTTGCAGCTGCGGCCATTATTTTAAATTTCTCTAAATTCAATCTTTCCATGTTCATGTCACCTACGATAAAAAATAAGAATTGTTACCCGTTACAAATCATTAATCTAGATTATAGCCGCATCAATTAAAAAAGCAACTGTTTGATGATATTAATCATCAGCAAAGTTGTTAATAAGACTTAATGTACTTTGTTATTCTAATTTTTCTACCTTTATACCTTATATAGTAAATATAATTAACGAACCAAATAAAAATAATGCAGCAAACACTTAAACATAATATGTCAAAATATTATCAAGCATGCAATTTAATTTGTTGTGCTAATTCGCCATTAGTATATTTGCTTGCCATTTGCTCTAATGATAATGGCTTAAGCTTACTTGCTTGCCCAGCTGTACCAAATTGTATATAACGATCTTCACAAATATCCCTCATAGCCAACATTGCTACAGAATTATATTTACGTGGATCAAATTCTTGTTTGTTAGTTGCTAAAAATCTACGCAAAGCTCCTGTTGCAGCCAAGCGTAAATCGGTGTCAATATTTATTTTACGCACACCATATTTTATGCCTTCCTGAATTTCACTAATCGGCACACCATAGGTTTCTGTTATGTCACCACCATACTGATTAATTATCTTTAACCATTCTTGTGGCACAGAAGAAGAACCATGCATGACCAAATGCGTATTAGGTATTTTCTGATGAATTTGTTTAATACGTTCAATCGCTAACACTTCTCCAGTTGGTGGGCGTTTAAATTTATAAGCACCGTGACTAGTACCAATTGCAATCGCTAACGCGTCAACACCTGTTGCCTGCACAAATTCTGCAGCTTGCACTGGATCTGTTAATAACATTTCTTTAGTTAAAACACCTTCCGCACCAGAACCGTCTTCTTTGCCAGCAGTTAATTCTTCCAAGGAACCTAAACAGCCCAATTCTCCCTCTACAGACACACCACATGCATGCGCCATTTTAACCACTAACGCTGTGGTATTAACGTTATACTCAAAACTGGCAGGGGTTTTCATATCTGCTAATAAAGAACCATCCATCATCACCGACGTAAAACCCAACTGTATTGATTGCTGACAGACTGCTGGCGAAGCACCATGATCTTGATGCATACAAATTGGCAAATGTGGAAATTCTTCTGCAGCGGCTAAAATTAAATGCCGTAAAAATCTTGGTCCGGCATACTTGCGCGCACCAGCCGATGCTTGCACTATAACTGGACTGTTGGTTTTGTGTGCTGCTTCTAAAATAGCGCGAATTTGCTCTAAATTATTAACGTTAAATGCGGGAATTCCGTAATTGTTTTCTGCAGCATGATCTAATAATTCTCTTAATGTTACTAAAGCCATCTAATCCCCCTAATTGATCTACACAGATACACAAATAATCTTGTTATTAATTTAAACTCTTAGTTACTAACAGTAACTATCTTCAAAGCATTGGCACCACCACTTATGCCAACCACATCGCCACGGGTAATTATTACCCGTTCACCAACATGCAAAGTACCATGATCTCTTAATGCATTTAACACTGCTCTTATCACTTCCCAACGTTTAAATACCGAGATATCAAAATCTACTGGATAAACACCTCTATACAAAGTCATTTTGCCACGTGCAGCTTTATTATTGCTAATACCATACACTGGAATTTCAGAATGTATTCTTGACATTAGTAACGCAGTTATACCACTAGCAGTTAGGGCTACTATCGCTTTAACTTCTAAATGGTTGGCAGTGTACATCGCCGCCATAGCAATTGCCTCATCAACACGTGTAAAATTACGCTCTAAATTAGGTTGCTGTAAAAACGGCCGCATATGCTGGCGTTCGGCGGCCAAACAAACTTCCGCCATTGCTGCAACAGTTTGCACTGGATATTGACCAGAAGCAGTTTCCGCAGACAACATTACAGCATCAGTACCCTCTAAGACAGCATTTGCCACATCACTCACTTCGGCACGCGTAGGAATACTATTATAATTCATCGATTCCATCATTTGAGTAGCAGTAATCACCGCTTTATTCAGCTCTTTAGATTTAGCAATAATAATTTTTTGAATTGCAGGTAATTCGGCGAAACCCAATTCCACCCCCAAATCACCACGTGCAATCATTACCGCATCAGAGGCTTCAATAATTTCTGCTAGATTTGCGACTGCTTCGGTACGCTCAATTTTTGCTATAATCCCGGCGCTACTGCCAGCATCTTCTAGTAATTCACGCGCCAGCAACATATCCTCGGCAGAACGCGGAAAAGAAACTGCCACATAATCGGCAGCATGTTGTGCTGCAAAAATAATATCCTGCCGATCTTTTTCTGTCAGCGCCTCAGCCGACAGGCCACCACCTTGACGATTTAATCCTTTATTATTAGATAATTTACCGCCCAGCTTAACAATACATTCAATCTGGCCAGCATCAATAGCTATCACATCCATGACAATACGACCATCGTCTAATAGCAAGCGATCATCTAGCTTTAAATCATTGGGTAAATTTTTATAATCAATTCCTACTCGCTGTGAGTCACCATCGTTTTCACCACAGTTGGCATCTAAAATAAACTTGTCGCCTTCACGTAACTTTATTTCGCCATTTTTAAAACGTGCAACCCGAATTTTCGGGCCCTGCAAATCAACTAAAACCCCTATTTCTTGACGCAATTCATGAGATATTTTTCGCACGTTAGTAATGACATCTGCATGCCTGGCTACAGTACCATGCGACATATTTATTCTTACCATGTTTACTCCAGCCAATAATAACTGTCGTAACATCTCCGGTTGCTCACTAGCTGGACCAATAGTGGCGATAATCTTAGTTTGTCGTAATGTCATTTTTCCTCTGCTTAGCTAATACTTTAATTCCAGGTAAAGATCGCCCTTCTAAATATTCTAAAAAAGCACCACCACCCGTTGATATATAAGAAATTTTATCAGCAATCTGCAATTTATCTATGATGACTAAGGTATCACCACCACCAATAACTGAAAATGCTCGACTTTGTGCGATATCTTGCGCAACAGCTATAGTACCATTGGCAAATTTTGGCTCCTCAAATACGCCTAATGGCCCATTCCATAGAATTGTTACTGCGTTAGCAATATTATCGGTATATAATTCGATGGTCTTTTTACCTATATCTAAGATCTTATCTTGTGTGCCAATGGCCTGTAGATCTTTATTTAAACCATCTTGTGTAATCACATCTACTGGCAATAGCACCTTAGTCTTTGTTGTTTGCGCTTTATCTAAAAACTCTCTAGCTGTTTGCCGCAATTCCGGCTCATACAAAGAAGCACCAACGTTATAACCTTGCGCTGCTAACAAAGTATTCGCCATACCACCACCAATCAATAATACATCGACTATTGTTAATAATGACTGCAAGATAGCCAATTTAGTCGAAACCTTAGCACCACCAATAATTGCTACTAGTGGTCGTTGTGGTGTCAACATAATTTTATCAATGGCGGCAACTTCTGCTGCAAGTAATGGCCCAGCGACAGCCAGTGGCGCATATTCAGCAACACCCATTGTAGAAGCATGCTCTCTATGCACACTCCCAAAAGCATCCATAACAAACACATCGCATAATTGTGCCATTTGTTGCGCTAATGCTGGAGAATTTTCCACCTCACCTACTTTAAAACGCACATTTTCTAATAATACTAATTTGTCATTAGCATCTGGCGGCCAATCACGAGAAAAACTTACCTCATGTTGCAACAACTCTGCCAATCTAATAGCAACTGGCTGTAATGAATATTCCTCTTGCCACACTCCAGCTTCCGGACGCCCTAAATGCGACATTAAAATAACTTGTTTGGCTTCAGTTAATATTTTTTTAAGCCCTGGAATTGCCGCACGGATCCGTAAATCACTTTGAATAACACCATTAACTATTGGGACATTAAAGTCTTCACGCACTAGAACTCTTTTCCCACTTAATGACACATCATCTACGGTTAAGAATGGTAGGCTCATAGAAAATAATATCCTCAACTATGCTCGCAGCATTGCAACAGTAGTATCTAGCATGCGATTAGAAAAGCCCCACTCATTATCATACCAAGCTAAAACTTTAACCACATCCTGCAGAACCTTAGTTTGCGTTAAATCAAAAATACAAGAAGCAGGATTATGATTAAAATCTATAGAAACTAAAGGTAACTCATTAACCTGTGTTATAGTTTTAAATTGTTGCTCATGTGCTGCTTGCAGAATTTTATTTATTTCTGTCACCGAAGAAGTGCGTTTTGCCTTAAAGGTAAAATCAACAATTGAAACATTTATGGTTGGCACGCGCATCGCAAAACCATCTAATTTTTTATCCAACTCTGGTAACACCAAACCTATAGCCGCTGCTGCCCCAGTTTTGGTAGGGATCATCGATTGCGTAGCTGAACGAGCACGATGTAGATCAGCATGGTATACATCCACTAATACTTGATCGTTAGTATACGCATGAATGGTTGTCATTAAACCAGTTTCAATCCCGATCGCATCATTCAATGCTTTGGCTAACGGCGCTAAACAATTAGTAGTACATGATGCATTGGAGACAATGGTATGTTCTTTTTTTAACATCTGATGATTAACTCCATATACAATCGTTGCATCAACATCTGTACCAGCAGGAGCAGAAATTAATACTTTCTTAGCACCAGATTTTAAATGTATACTAGCCTTGTCACGACTAGCAAACAGGCCTGTACATTCTAAAACCACATCAATACTTAATTTTCCCCATGGCAAATTTTCTGGATTACGCTCTTTAAATGCCAAAACCTTATGACCATTGATAATTAAACCATCGGCAAAAACACTAACTTCCCCTGCAAAAGTGCCATGTGTAGAATCATATTTAGTTAAATGGGCATTGGTCTGTGAATCCCCTAAATCATTAATAGCAACGACATTGATTTCCTTATCTCTATTACTCTCAAACAAAGCGCGCATAATATTGCGCCCGATACGCCCATAACCATTGATTGCTACGTTAATTGGCATGCCAAGTCTCCATTTGTTGTTAAACTTTTCGATACAGCTTCAACCACTGCATCCACGGTGATGCCTAGTTCTGCATATATGTCCTTAGCTGGTGCCGACAAACCATAGCTGTTCAGCCCTACTATTCTACCGCGCCGACCAATAAACTGATACCAATACTCACGTGTCCCAGCTTCGACTATAACTCTAGCCTTGACTGTGTCTGGTAAAATGCTTGATCGATACGCTTTATCTTGTTGCAAGAACACATCTACACATGGCATTGATACTACGCGGATACGTATCCCCTGTTGCATCAATCTATCCGCTGCGGCAACTGCTATTTCTACCTCTGAGCCAGTAGCAATAATTAACGCATCTGGAAAATCTACACAATCTTGTAAAATATAACCACCGCGTTTTATCTGTTGTAGCATTTGCTCAGAACGCCAATACCCTGGTAGATTTTGTCTAGACAAAACTAAACAGGTTGGACCAGTTTTACGTTCCAATGCCGCCTGCCAAGCAACTACAGTTTCCACAGCATCACATGGTCGCCATACCGAGACATTAGGAGTTATACGCAACATGGCTAAATGCTCTATTGGCTGATGCGTAGGACCATCTTCACCCAAACCAATAGAATCATGTGTGTAAACATAAATTACTTGTTGATTCATCAAGGCGCTCATGCGTATTGCATTGCGCGCATAATCAGAGAAGGTTAAGAATGTTCCAGCGTAGGGGATAAAGCCACCATGTAAGGCAATCCCATTCATCATGGCAGACATACCAAATTCACGCACACCATAGTGAATATAATTACCTTGTACTTGATGTGGTTGCAGTGGCTGCGATTTTTTATGCAAGGTTAAACATGAAGCAGCCAAATCAGCTGCACCGCCCAATAACTCCGGGACAATGCTCCCAATTGCGTCTAAAGTTTGCTGCGAAGCTTTGCGGCTAGCAATTTTGGGCATTTCTTGTTGTGTGTTTTGTAATAACTGCGTAAGAACAGCGGTTAAATCCGTCGGTAAACGGTGATCCATACGGCGTTGTAATTCAGTTGCCAATTCCGGATACTGTTGCTGATACTTCTGCCATAATGTGTTCCATCCGTCTTCTATCTGAGAACCTTTATCTTGTGCATTCCACGCCGCATATATTTCTTCTGGAATAACAAAGGGTGGATATGGCCAAGACAAATGTTCTCTAGTTGCAGCTACTTCTGCCGCTCCCAAAGGTGCGCCATGGACTTTTTCTGTACCAGCCATGTTTGGTGAACCAAAACCTATGGATGTTTTACAGCAAATTAACGTCGGACGTTGCTGCTCAGCTTGTGCCTGTTTAATAGCTGCAACAATTTGTTGCGGATCGTGCCCATCTATTGGTCCAATTACATTCCAACCGTAAGCCTGAAATCTCTGCGGGGTATTATCATTAAACCAGCCACTTACTTCACCATCTATAGAAATGTTGTTATCATCCCAAAATACTATTAACTTGTTTAAACCTAGAGTGCCACTTAAAGAACCAACTTCATGAGAAATGCCTTCCATCAAGCAACCATCACCAATAAAACAATAAGTGTAATGATCGATTAAGTTGTAATTTGCTTGATTGAATTGTTGTGCTAATAACTTTTCAGCTATTGCCATACCAGCAGCACAAGCAAAGCCCTGTCCCAAAGGCCCAGTGGTTACTTCCACGCCAGGGGTAATGCCAACTTCTGGGTGACCTGGGGTACGTGAATGTAATTGACGAAAATTCTTTAAATCGTTAATCGTCAAGTCATAGCCAGTAAGGTGTAGCAGACTGTACAATAACATAGAGCCATGTCCGTTCGACAAAACAAAACGATCTCTATTCCACCAATGCGGGTTCTTTGGATTATGCCGCAAAAAATCATTCCAAAGCACTTCGGCTATATCTGCCATACCCATTGGCATGCCAGGATGACCAGAATTGGCCTGTTGTACAGCATCTATGCTCAGCAAGCGTATGGCATTGGCTAAAAGAAATCTGTCTTTGAACATCATAACCCCATAAGTAATCTAAATAAATAATCAGATTCTATAGCCTAAAATATATGCTGCAGAACCCAAACAACATTGTACCAAAAAGGTATTTGCGAGTATAATGGCGCATGCAAAAGATATGGCTTGGTATATTCTGGAAAGTTTTGTCCTGCGGGTGTTTTGCTGGGGTTAATATACTGGTACGTTTTTTATCAGGCGGTTCTCCTGCAGCTATGTTGTCGCCACTACCAATCTATAGCATTATGTTTTTTCAAAACCTTATCAGCATGCTATTCCTGTTTGCTATCTTATCCAAACGAGCCGGCCAAGCCAAACAAGAAAGAGGCCTTTTACAATTCAAATTGACCAAAATCCGCAACCCTTGGCTGCAATTGCTCCGCATATTAACCGCGACGATTGGTATTGGCGTGTGGTATCTTAGTTTAAGATATATTCCTATCCCCCAGGCAGTAGCAATCAGCTTTATAGCGCCAGTTATTACCACTATAAGTGCCGTGCTAATATTAAAAGAACGTCTGTATTGGCAGAAGAAATTAGCTATTGCATTTAGCATGATCGGTGGCTTCTTTATCGCTCGTCCTGATCAAGCTCTAATGAATATTAGCACCTATCATTGGTGTATTGTTTTACCAATCATTGCCAGTTTATTGTTTGCTTTAGATAAGGTTTTAACTCGCAAACTGTTGATTAACCAAGAAACCCCTAGCAATCTTGCTGGATACCTATTTATTTTCATGTGCCCATTATGTTTAATCCCTTGTATTAAATATGGTTGGGTAACACCACAATTACAGCAATGGCCATGGTTGTTATTGCTTGGTATTTTAGGCGCTATAGCCCATTATACTTTTAACAAGGCTTACGCACTAGCAGAAATAACCGCTTTATTGCCTTTCGGTATAGCCAGATTAATTTTAAGCGCTAGTTTAAGTTTTGTTTTCTTCGCCGAAATCCCCAACACTCTAGATATGTGGTTGGGGATTAGTATTGTTGCAGTTAGCACAGTATTACTTGGTCAGGATAAAAAATCATCTTACTTTAAGCCTAAGCAAACGTTATCACCAGCAAAAGGAATTGGTTAATGAGCAACAGATTTTTGTTTACTTCCGAATCAGTATCTGAAGGACATCCAGATAAAATAGCTGATCAAATTTCCGATGTGATTTTAGATAATATTTTGACACAAGATCCTAAAGCTAGAGTGGCATGTAATGTATTTATAAAAACTGGTTTTGTGCTAGTCGGTGGCGAAATTACTACTACAGCTAGAATCAATATTGATGACTTGGTGCGAGAAACTATAAAGAAAATTGGCTATACCAATTCTGATATGGGTTTTGATGGCGAATCATGCGGCGTACTAACGGCAGTGGGGCGCCAATCTGCTGATATTGCCATAGGCATTGAACACAAAACTCCCGCCACGCAAGGCGCAGGAGATCAGGGAATCATGTTTGGTTTTGCTTGTAATGAAACCAAAGAGTTGATGCCAGCAACTATCTTATATGCGCATAAACTGGTTAAACGTCAGGCTGAACTAAGAAAGAATGGGGCTTTGCCATGGTTAAGACCAGATGCGAAAAGTCAAATAACCCTGGTGTACGATGGTTTTAAACCAGTAGCAATAGATTCGATAGTATTATCCACCCAACACGCACCTAACATTAGCCACGAAGCAATTGTCAATGCTGTAATTGAAAATATCATAACGCCAACAGTTCCAGCAGAATGGTTAACTAAAGATACTAAATTTTTCGTCAACCCCACTGGTCGTTTTGTAATTGGTGGTCCTATGGGCGATTGTGGTCTAACTGGACGTAAAATTATAGTTGATACTTATGGTGGCGCAGCTAGGCATGGCGGAGGCTCTTTTTCTGGTAAGGATCCATCTAAGGTTGATCGTTCCGGCGCTTACGCATGTCGATACATTGCCAAAAATATTGTTGCCGCCGGTTTAGCTGACCGTTGCGAAATCCAAGTTTCTTATGCCATTGGTATTGCTGAACCAACTTCCATATTTGTTAATACCTTTGGTACAGGTAAAGTACCAGATCAACAAATTGCTAAAGCCATAAATGAAGTTTTCGATCTACGTCCACACGGCATAATTCAAACCTTAAACTTAACTCGACCAATTTACACTAATACTGCAGCATACGGACATTTTGGACGGGATGAACCAGGGTTTAGCTGGGAACACATCGATAAAATAACTAAGCTACAGAAAGTAATTGGTACCTAAGAGTAGAATAATTTGCGTAAACACCGTTTTTACTACGACAATCATCTAAATCTACAGCAAGATGTAACCCTAGCTGCCGATTTAAGTCATCAGGTTAGCCGTGTATTGCGTTTACAACCACAAGATCAAATATATTTATTTAATAACAGTAATGTGGAATTTGGCGCTATAATTAAACAAATCACTCGTAATACAGTCACGGTAACAATATGTGACAGTAACAATATCGATAACGAATCGCCATTAAAAATAAATCTTGGGCAGGTTATCACTAAAAATGAAAAAATGGATTTAATTATTCAAAAATCTACCGAACTTGGTGTGCACAGCATAACACCATTAGGCTCCGAATTTTCTATTATGAAACATGATCACGCACGTATAGATCACAAAATTGAGCATTGGCAAAAAGTAGCTATCGCTGCTTGTTGTCAGTGTTGGCGTAACACTGTGCCAACAATACACCATGCAGCAACTTTAACTGCATGGATCGATAAGAACAAAGATCCTCAGCGATTAATTTTATCACCACATAACACAACCATTAAATTGAGTTCTATAGACTTACAGTCACCCATTAGTATTTTGATTGGCCCAGAAGGCGGGTTTAGTGATGCGGAAGTTAATTATGCATTAGAGCATGGCTTCAATCCAATATCACTAGGTCCAAGAATATTACGCACCGAAACTGCAGGACCTGCTGCTATTGCCATTTTGCAAGCAATGGGTGGAGATTTATAGTGGTATTAGGTTTCGATTTCGGCATGAAATATATTGGCATCGCTACCGGCCAAGAAGTAACTAAGACCGCAACGCCACTCACAAGTATCAAAGCCAGTAACGGTATCCCAAATTGGGATTCCATAGCAGAATTAATTAACATCTGGCGGCCTAGCGCTCTAATCGTTGGCAATCCCCCAGCAAACAATGCGTCTACGCAGTTAATGTGCCAACGTATTAGAAAATTCTCTAACCGACTGCATGCTAAATTTAACTTGCCAGTACACTTGGTTGATGAAAATCTTAGTACGTGGGAAGCTAAACAACAGCTAAATATGACTACTCGATATTTAGATAGCAAAGATTTAACTAAAATAAACGCTGCTGCTGCCATGATTATTTTAGAGCAATGGTTAAATATGTAAGTCAATAAACTTTTTTTTAGTTGTAAAACTAATATTTCTGTACATTTATCTAAAGTTACGGTAGCATTCTAGCATGACACAAAAAATACACCCTTATTTAATTCTCAGGCTAAATGCCGTGGTAGCCGCTTTTAACGATCTTGACGCTGGTGTTGGTATCAATCGCAATAATTATACCCACATAGCCGCCACATCTCTTAAAGAAAAAGACGGTGATGGCTCCGGTGGTGATAGTAGCGGCAGCGGTTCAATGAATGCCAATATAGCTAAAAAATCTGGCGTAACCGAAAATAATTGGCAAGAGATTATTAAAGGAAAAGACGATGATTCTGACGACAGCGGTGGTGGCGGTGGCACTATGCGTGGGCACCGTGCGAAAAACTCAGCGCTTGATCCTAAGGCTCTCATGCGCAGGATGACTAGACGTTAGAGTAGTTACACAATCAAAACATGGCTTAACATTATACCAAACCGCCTTGTAACATTGTAAAAAAATTACTTAATTCTAATCTTTTTACTTTTATCTTGTACAATTGTATCTTCTCCATCCAAACAGCTCTCGGTCTCAAACTCCTCTGTTTTACCACTTTTCTGCATGTTGTTGCTAAATAATAACCTTGGGGATTGTGATGCTGTTGTTTCTAAAGGCGGTGGAAGTTGTTTATTCTCTGCAAACTCAGCTTCATAGGCTGCACTATCACTTGCATATATTTCTGCTTTATTTTTTTTATAGCGATCAATAGTCTCCTGTCGAAACAATTCAGGATATAATTTCATGTTTCTTGCACGTTCAACAAATCTACTTGACAATTTATGTGGATCATGAATTGCTGGATCATAACGTCTATACATTCTAATGGCACGTTGTACAACATTGACAAATTTATCTCGTGTTTCTGAGTTTGGTTTTTCATTAGTTCTTATATACCCAGTTGTCTCTACATGAATCATGCGATCTGAAGCCAATTTATAACCTTTGGCAATACGTTGATCAAGAACGTCCTCTGCAAAATATCCAATATGGCCTGTGACATTAGAAGAAATCGCCCTACCTGCCCAACGTAAAGCGCCATCAGTTAATCCTGGCTCAGTAGCACTCATGGGGATTATTGCATTGCCTTTAAGTACTGAATTTGGGATTTGTGAAGCGAATGCAATAACTGGAAAAGGAATATCCTGTGCTTCATCATCTTTACTAATATAATAGTCTTCAATTCCAAATGAAATTCCTAGCATATTTGCAAATGAGCGCCATCCATCCTTACGGAAATTCCCATAACAATTACCCATTAATGCTTGAAATTTGTTGCCTTGTGGAGCACCCATACCATGTAAAACCAGAACTGGAATCTCACGAAATTGTTCCTGTAATAGCGTACGTAATATTGGTAAGAATATTGTAGTATCTGAATGAGCAGGATCTGTCAAATATTCATTTTCCCTACCAGTACCAGGAACATGATCTGGGTTTTTTACAGCATGTGGTAATAACACATTTGATAGTAGAAATTTTGTTTTACATTGCAAAAACAAATCCGCCGCCAGACGGTCCGTACCATCTTGACCAGCATGCTCAGATACTAATGCTAAATTGTTAACAGTATAGTCTGTATTACTTATTTCTTTATCAATGATCAAGCCAAATCTATAAACCAAAATAGCATGTACCTTAAGTGGCTTATTTGGATCAACTATTTTTGGAGTAAACATGATCCAATCATCATCCGTACCAGATTCTATTGGCCGTACCATTTCTAATTCTAGATCATTTGCCAAAGAAGTAATCTTATTCATTAGCATGCGTGTTTTTGGTACATTTGCTATATTTGCTAGCGCACTGTCTTCAAATGCTTGAAGGGTCTTACAAAGTTCTTGTACTTTTGCACTATCTTCATTAGTAGGATACGCATAAAGCTTGCCATTACGCAGTCCAGTATTGCTTATTAATATATTAGCTAGAGTATCTGTAGAAACTGGAGTCTTATTAAGAAATTCTTGAATAAAAGGAGATGTACTAGCTGGCATAACTTTGCTCCATGCATTAATTTTGCTGCGTTAATAACCTTCAAAATTTAGTATATTATTTTCATATTTGCAACCCACCTACAAAGGTAAAGTAAATTTAAAAGCCGCGCCACCAGCCGGACGATTTTCTGCCCAGATTTTGCCACCATGCGCCTCGATAATCATACGACAAATTGTTAGCCCCAAACCTAAACCTCTTTTAGTCTCTAATACATTGCCACGATAAAATTTATCGAATAATTTGTTTTTTTCTTGATCATAAATACCGGAACCACTATCTTCCACGCTCACTAAAACATATTTTTCACTTTTAATAACGATGATTTCAATAGTTTTATCTTTAGGGGCAAATTTAATAGCGTTATCTAGCAAGTTTAAAACCACAGCTTCCAATAGTGCTTCATCAAAAGCAACATCTGGCAAATCAATTGGAATACTAATATAGATCGGCGTAGATCCCAGTTTTTCCTTGGATAATTTAATCACTTTTGTAAGTAAGTTTTTTAAAGAAGCTATATGTTTTTGTAACTGGATCGCGTTACTTTCTAGATAGGTTATTTGTAAAATATTATTTATTAATCTATTCAATTGCTCAGCTTCATTATAGATTGTTTCACCCAATAAAAAAACTTTGTCTCCGTTTAAAGATTTAGCTGATTGTATTTGTGTGCTAGCGGCCAACATTATAGCCGATAAAGGTATACGTAAATCTTGCGATACAGATTGTAATAATACGTTACGAGTACGATCTATTTGTTGCTCCATCTCTACTTTTTTGTTCTGTTCTTGCAGTGAATCCACTTCCATAGTTAAAGCGATTTGATTGGCACAAATCTCTAAAAAATGCATCTGATCTGGAGTGAGGAGCAGTTCTGGTTGCCGAGGTTTAATCCTTAACACTCCGCTAGAATCTTTAGATGCCAGCAGTGGAATGTAAACCGCATCCGCTTGGGTTAGTGTATCTGTACCAAGGCCAGCGATCTGGCCTAGATCATAGACCCATTGTGCCACTCCTAGATCTTTAGCATCCAATTCCTTAGCTGTATTTACTCTAGCTTTAATGATTAATTGACCAGTATCATCTGGCAACAATACCATGACTTCACTATTAAAAAATTCGGCTATATAGCGAGCACCTATTTGCAATAAAACATCTACGCCTCGAGCACTAGCTAACTGCCTACTTAATCTATGCAATGCTGTAGCTTTGCGTGCCGATACCCTTGCCGCCTCAGCTTGCCGTCGGGTAATAAATGTGAGATTACTAATGACCTGTACTAAAATAATCATTACCAATAAAATAGAAAAATATTCTATATTCGCCACTGACAAACCAAATACAGCTGATAGGAAAAACCATTTATATGTTATTATGCTTAAAATTCCGGCAAATATTGCTGGCCCAATCCTCCCCATTATGGACACCAACATTACTGCTACCAAATAAATTAAACTCAAGCTTTGTACACTAATTATTTTATAAAAGATAAAACTGAATACCGTTGCCAACATGACCATTGCAAAAGCAAAAAGATATAAGTATCTAACCGGTAATTTATGTATTGGCCATAAGTTGATTTCTGTTTTTTCCTGTTTTAAACTGCCAGTTATAATATAAATATTGATTTCTTCGCTTTTGCGAGTAATTGCATCAGCTAAGTTATTGTGAAATAATTCTTGCCAACGGGGGCGAATTTTTTTCCAAACCATGATTAATGTTACATTTTGCTCTCGTGCATAACCAAGTATTTCTTTAACCAGATCTATACCGGCCAAAATGGTTGTTTCTGCGCCTAATTGTTCAGCTACTCTTAAATTCTTGATAGCCTTATTTTTAATTTCATTATTTTCTCTAACCAATTGTGAATCAACATATACAGCTAACCAAGAAGCTTGCAAGGCGGTAGCTAGTCTGCGAGCAGCACGAATTAACTGCAAACTCTCTGGTCCTGGCCCAACACAAACTAGAATTTTTTCATTACTTGACCATATATGTTGAATGCCCCGTCCTTGCCTATATAGCAGAACCTCCGCTCCTACTCTTTCTGCTGTAGTTCGTAAAGCCAATTCACGTAAAGCTATTAGATTACCTTTACGAAAAAATCTTTCTTTGGCTATTTCTGCTTGCGCAGGGAAATAAACTTTCCCATCTTGTAAACGTTTTAATAAATCATCCGGTGGCAAATCTACTAACTCTATAGTACTGGCTAATTCTAACATCGAATCAGGCACAGTTTCTTTAATTGGAGCATGAATAATACCAGAAACATCGTTATTTAAACTTTCAATGTGTTGCACATTAAGAGTTGTATAGACATCTATTCCTCGATCTAATAGTTCTTTTATATCTTGCCAACGTTTGGCATGCCGCTGTCCTGCAATATTTGAGTGCGCCATTTCATCAATTAAAATTAGGCCTGGGCTACGCTTTAAAGCACCATCCAAATCAAATTCGGCAAATTCTTTACCTTTATATTCGCAGTTTTTTTTGGGTAATATTTCTAGACCAATTAATAAATCTTCAATATCAGTACGGCCGTGTGATTCTACTATGCCAACAACTACATCTAACCCTAAACTGCGTTTTTCATTGGCGTCCTTGAGCATAGCATATGTTTTCCCAACACCAGGTGCTGCACCAAGATAAATTTTTAATTGCCCCTGCTTTTTATCCTGCCCTTCTTCCTGCACGCGCTTTAATAAGCTATCAGGATTTATTCTCTGATTGTCCATTTAATCTAATTCCATAATCAACAGATATTTTGTCTAGCCCTAAATTCAATAGCAACACATTAACTCGTGACTCGCCCAAAAAAGGAATTATGCTTTTTATAGCGTTTCTTTCTATAAGATCTGATATCTCTAACACGGAAATTTTTCTTGCCTTCGCTATACGTTGTATCTGATAATACGCTCCTAATATGCTAATATGTGGATCTAAACCACTCGCAGATGCTGTTATTAAATCTAACGGCAATAATTTATTATCATCAGAATGAGTTTTTTTTATTCTTGCAATCCGCTGTTTAACAATCGCTAAATACTCGGCATTTCTAACGCCAAAATTAGACCCTGCAGAATACATCGCATTATAAGGATATCCTATGCTAGCAGATGGTCGTCCCCAGAAATATTTATCGGCAGTGAAATTTTGTCCTATCAATTCAGAACCGACGATAACATCATCGCGATAAAGTAAACAACCATCCCTTTTTTGCTGGAACAATAAACGGCCTAATAATGTTATTGCGCTTGGATATAAACAGCCGGTAATAATGGTAAATAATATGATAAAAATACTCGTTTGCTTTGTTGTTGTAATAATCCATTTTAACAATTATTAATTCCTATACAGTAATGAAAGCTGTCAATAACAAATCTATACCTTTAATCCCTGCAAATGGCACAATTATTCCACCTAAACCATATATCAGAACATTATTACGTAATAATACTGCAGCCGATGCTGGTTTATACTTGACACCTAATAAGGCAAAAGGGATGAGAAAAAATATAATCAAAGCATTAAATATCACCGCTGATAAAATTGCACTATGTGGGGTGCTCAAATGCATAACATTTAAGTTATCTAATACTGGATACGTTGTCGCAAATGCTGTCGGAATAATCGCAAAATATTTAGAAATATCATTCGCCAAACTAAAAGTTGTCAAAGCACCTCTGGTCATTAGCATTTGTTTGCCAATTTCCACTACTTCTATTAATTTGGTTGGGTTAGAATCCAAATCTACTATATTCCCAGCTTCCTTAGCTGCTTGTGTGCCACTATTCATAGCAACCGCAACATCTGCTTGCGCCAAAGCCGGTGCATCATTGGTCCCATCTCCTGTCATTGCTACCAAACGTCCTTCAGCTTGTAATTTACGAATCAGCGCTAATTTATGTTCAGGTAAAGAATCTGCCAAAAAATCATCGACCCCTGCTTCAGCAGCAATTGCTGCCGCCGTTAACTGATTATCCCCAGTAACCATAATGGTTTTTATGCCCATACGTCGCAGTTGAGCGAACCTTTCTTTAATTCCACCTTTGATTACATCCTTTAAATATACGACGCCCAAAACATTTTGTTGTTCAGCAACCACCAATGGTGTACCACCTTGCCGTGATATTGTTTCAATATTTTTTTGTACTGCCTCTGGAATATGTCCATTATGTTGCGTGACATATTCGATTATCGCCTTCGGTGCACCTTTACGAATTTGTCTACCAAGAATATTTGCACCGCTCATACGAGTTTGCGCTGTAAATGGAATAAATGTTGCCTGCAATTCAGAAATATCGCGACCACGCAACCCATATTTGCTTTTGGCTAATATGACTATACTTCTGCCTTCTGGAGTTTCATCAGCCAACGATGCTAATTGCGCAGCTGCAGCCAAGTTTTCAACTGCCACACCAGGTGCAGCAATAAACTCTACCGCCTGTCTATTTCCAAGAGTTATAGTTCCAGTTTTATCCAAAATCAAGGTATCAATATTGCCAGCTGTTTCCACCACACTGCCAGAAAATGTGATCATATTTGCTTGGATCATCCGATCAGTACCAGCAATACCAATCGCGGATAATAAAGCGCCAATAGTTGTGGGTGATAAACATATAAATAATGCTATCAATACCGTAATTGATACAACGTCCCCACTACTGCTACTCTTCACACTATAAATTGATAATGGTAATAGGGTTACACATACGATTAAGAATGACATAGTTAATGAGGATAATAATATAGTTAAGGCCAATTCATTTGGAGTCTTACGTCGTTTTGCTCCTTCTACCAGGATAATCATCCGATCAAGAAAAGTTTCACCAGCTGCTGCAGTAATTCTAACAATCAACCAATCAGAAATAACCTGCGTACCACCAGTAACACTATTTTTATCTCCACCTGATTCTCTAATTACAGGAGCACTTTCTCCAGTAACAGTACTTTCGTTTACAAAAGCAATACCAGATATAACCTCTCCATCACTAGGAATATATTCCCCTGCCTCTACCAAAACAATATCATTTAGACGCAAACTTTCACCGTGAACTAATTGATAGCTAGCATCTTTTTTGGGTGCAGATAATTTTTTAGCCATGATTTCGCGACGTGCTTTTCGCAAGCTATGCGCTTGAATTTTGCCGCGTCCTTCTGCCACAGCTTCGGAAAAATTCGCAAATAATAATGTAATCCATAACCATAAACACAGAGCACAAACAAATTTTACTGAATCTTGTTGCGTATAAAACATATGTATAGCTATGATGGTTGTTAAAATAGAACCAATATAAACTGTAAACATAATTGGTGAACGTGCTTGCTGCCGTGGTGATAGCTTGCACACTGCATCAAGCACCGCTTTTCTAAATAAACTAACATTCCACATGGAAACGGAATGATTTTTATTTATCATGTTGTACCCCATACTAGTAAATGCTCAATCAATGGGCCTAGTGCTAGTGCTGGAAAAAACGATAGCGTGCAAACCACAATGATTACCCAAGCTAAAAATATTATAAATGGAATATCATGTGTAGCTAATGTTCCAACATTAACTGGTACAAATTTTTTCTTGGTTAAGGACCCAGCGATAGCCAACACTCCAATTATTACCCAATAGCGACTAATTAACATTAACATTCCGCCTACTATATTGTAGAAATTTGTATTAGCATCTAACCCAGCAAATGAGCTGCCATTGTTGCTTTTTAAAGAGGTAAATGCATATAAAATTTCTGACAACCCTTGCGCACCTTTATTCCCCAAAGTACTCAAGCCAGCACTTGTCACACTAGCCACCCCACAACCCAATAGTGCTAATAAAGGCATCACTATAGTAACCAAACAAACAATTTTCATTTCATATGGTTCAATTTTCTTACCTAAATACTCTGGAGTACGCCCAACCATTAGCCCAGCAATAAAAACCGTGATTATTACCGTCAGGATCATGCCATATATACCACTACCAACCCCGCCAAAAATTATTTCTCCCATTTGCATGAAGATTAGATAAACAAAACCACTCATTGGCATCGCTGAATCATGCATATAATTTACTGATCCATTTGCAGTAGCAGTAGTGGCGGCACCCCATAACGCAGAACGTAATGGACCGAATCTCAACTCTTTCCCTTCTAGATTACCGCTAGCAATCACCTCGCCACTGTCTATCAATGGGTTACCCAGCATTTCTGCATGCATGGAAATATAGGCTAAAGGAATAAAAATTAATAACATAGTCAAGATTAAGGCCCAGCCTTGACGACGGTCGCGGACCATAACGCCAAAGCTATAGCAAAGTGCCGCTGGAATTAATAATATTCCTATTAACTCTAAATAATTCGTAATGCCATTAGGATTTTCAAATGGGTGCGCAGCATTAGTATTAAAAAATCCTCCACCATTACTACCAAGCTCTTTAATCGCTACCATCGCGGCAACTGGCCCCATAGGAATTTTTTGCACTGTCAGCGTGCCATTTGGATCTATTAAGTTTGCCTGTACATATGGCTTGAAATTCTGTATCACTCCTTGTGACATAAGTATCACAGCAAATATTACGGATAGTGGTAATAAAATATACAACACCACACGCATTAAATCTTGCCAAAAATTACCTAAATTCTCACTTTCCTCATTAACTATTCCACGAGTAAAAGCTGCCATCACAGCAATCCCAGTGCCAGCTGATAAAAACTGTTGCACAATTAGTGCCACAGTTTGCGTAAAATAACTTAAGGTGTTTTCTCCAGCATATGCCTGCCAATTAGTATTGGTCACAAAACTTGCGGCGATATTAAAGGCCAAATCTGGCGCAACACCCACGAGATTTTCCGGATTTAATGGTAAATAGTATTGACATCGCAACAGCAAATATACAATTAACATCCCGCAAAAATTGATCCATAACATAATAGCTAGATAACGACGCCAATTCATCCGTTCCGCAAGATCGATACCACAAATATTGGCAATCCCTAATTCTAATGGTCGCAAATAGGTAGCTAATTTTACTTCATCATCTTGTAAAACTTTTGCAATATATACCCCCAAGGGAATAACACCTAACATGATGATTGCTACATATATAGCTAGATGGACTAAAGCAAACCCCATTCAACGTTATTCCTTAACATTAAAACCATTCTGGCTTAAACAGTACTATCAACAAATACATAAATAATAATGCGGCTATAGTTCCACAAATCCAATACAACACCATTACTATCCCCGCATTAATAATTCAAATAATTTAATTAACCAGAAGCAAGAGATAAAAAAACCTACTGTCATGGTTAACATGGCAATGTCTGTCATCCTTGCCCCTCTTATGCTACGATAAGATAAGTATTGCACATGGTAGATAAAATGCGTTGTTCTGGTTATTGTATAGCCTCTAGTTTGGATATGCCAAAGCTGTTTGACTTTATAAAAAATCTATATGATGTCAAGCGCTACAGAGAAGTAATTCATATAAAAATAGTCGCGCAAGATCCACAAGAGGGGGATGTATTTGTCTTTCCATATGCATCATTAGTATGTTGGGGCTTGTCAGAGGAACAAGAAAAAAGCATTATCGATATTTTGACTAAATTTGTCGAACAGCTTAGTAACAAATTTTGTTTTGATGAATTTACTTATGAATATGGCCATAAACCGAATATTGTCGAAGATGAAATTATCGTTCCTAATAAGGAGACTTTAACTAAGTTGGCATTTGCGCATGGGATTGCACAATCGGTAAAATTAGATTCATTTGAAAAAACTATTTATCATACCGTTGATTTAACTCGCGCATTGCCACAAGACATGGCAAGAAAAGGTAAAATCAATCTGTCTGGTAAAGAAATACAGCGCATGATGGGTAGATTGATTATCGATCGACATTCGATTAATTTGCACCAAGAATTGTTAGACACTCCTGAATTCTTTTGGGAATATTCTGAATTAGAATCTATCTATAAATTAACTGCACACTATCTAGATCTACAAAGTAGAGTACACGTGTTAAATCAACGCTTAACTGTTCTAAAAGAAATGTTTGAAATGCTCAACAATCAATATAATCACAAGCATGCTTCAAACTTAGAACTTACGATTGTGATTCTCATTGTTATAGAAGTCGCCTTAGCCCTAGCCAAGGACATCTTCCATATTATTTAAAGCATCACAAGATAATAGATATTGTAATGCCGCATTATCCAGGGCACTAGTAGTGTCAGCAAGAATAAATTACATCTCAAGAACAACCTGAAAAACTCGTATTTCCAAAATACGAAAACGCGGATATATTAGTACACTGACAACTAGGCCAATAATCAAAAGGCACCGCCTGGTTTCCGGAAGTATTCGACCACGCACCACACTTAGTCACGAAAGTACCATTCACATCCCTAATAGAAAGGTACATAGTATTAGCACCACTATTAGCAGAGCCATTCGCTCCAGGAAGACCAGGGGTAGGAGAAACATAACCCGGCACCCCTTTCAAATTTGATACTGCCGCACCCACCGTAATACCTTTACCATCGCTACCTTTGACATATAACCCTGATGCTATATTACCAATACTTACGACTTGCCAATTACTCAATGAAACAGAACCATAATTAATGCTATCTGGCCACGTGCCTCGTTTAGCATAATACTGCGCGGCATCTTTTGCCCATGATTCCAATATGTGTAAAGTACCGCCTACTATCACTTTATCCCTATATTGTGTGTAAGCAGGAACTGCAACAGCAGCCAATATTCCCAAGACGCTCACTACTACTAACAGTTCGATCAAAGAAAATCCTTTAGACACGCCTAGCTCCTTAGATGATATTTAATATTAATTATCATTATAGGCGCATGATAAATAATGGGCTAATCTGTAACAATGGTTCCAAAAGTACGCTTCAAACCTAAGAGCTGACGATTGTCATACTCATCGTGATAGAAGTTGTCCTGGCATTAGCCAAGGACATCTTCCACATTATTTAGAGTTTATTTATCTTTTTTTAATTCTTTTGCTTTCGCTATGCTGAGGATTAAAGTTGTTGCTAGGATAAAGTGGTGGTTTACCAATATCTTTCTCATTTTTATTGCTCTGGTTAAACGCAAACGTTATTGTTGCGGGAGATATTCTTTTATCAGCAACAGTTTTTTGTTCTGGCGCATTGGCTTGTTGCACAGCCATTAGCAAAGCCTTTTTCGGTTCTATTGTCTGCATATTTTTCAAAGTTAAATCTAACACTTGAAAAATATAACGGTATTTTGCCTGCATAGAAGTAAACTCTTTCATTTTAGAATATTCAACAGCTTTTTCAAAGTACTGTTTTTCTGCTACAAGAAATTCTTCATGCATTGTATTATTGCCATCTTCCAAAGAACTTTTTATCTTTGTATATTCATCTAGCGCAATCTTAAAACCTTGCTCTATGCCATTAACATCATTTTCTTTAGATAATAGCTTATTTTTGATGTAATTGTGTGAACTGATAATCTGATTTTCTAAATTTGACATAAAGTCACTATCAAAGCTTTTACTTAGAATTTCACATAATTCATTATTATCTTCATTTGTAACTAATAAATATAGCAAAAAGTATTTGTAAGTAGACAATTGATCTGTAAAATCAATTTCTGCTAATTCCAACTCAAAGCAGCTATAATTATCTATTTCATTAAGTGATGAAGAAAGGCTCATAGACATGAAAGACATAACAGCACCTTATTTTTGTAAATTATTATTCGTTATAGAAGATGAAAATAGTTTTTATCTCTCGCGCATTTTACCTTAAATTTCAAGGCAAAACAAGATTTCTTGCCGCTTTTTATGTGATTACTATATATAAACATAGGTAAATAAAGGCGGTTTTGGGCGAAACTGTCGTCTATGTTAAGTAGAATAATGTGGCTGGAATACCAAAAAATAACGTGGAATTTCGGCGATCTATACCATTCCATTAATCTGATGTTCCCATAACTCTTTAAATTTACCATCTTGTATATTTAATAGCTCTGTAAAGCTGCCATCTTCCACTATTGAACCGTTATCAAGGACTATGATCCTATCCATATGCTTAATAGTTGAAAGACGATGTGCGATAGCAATTACTGTTGCCTTATTAGTTTCCAGCATAGTATTAATGGAATTTTGGATTTCGCTTTCTGTCTGCGAGTCTAGACTAGATGTCGCTTCATCCAAAATCATAATCTTAGAATTTTTTAAGATTGCACGGGCAATAGCAATGCGTTGTCTTTGTCCGCCAGAAAGCTTAATACCACGTTCGCCAACTACAGTATCATATTTTTCTGGCAAATTAATTATAAAATCGTGAATATTAGCCATTTTAGCAGCATGCTCTATTTCAGTTTGTGTAGCATCATTCTTTACATAGCCAATGTTTTGCCCAATAGTACGATGAAATAAAGTTATATCCTGAGGAATCAAAGCGATATTTGCTCGAACGGAATCAGAAGTAGCATCATAAATACTTTGATCATCAATATAAATATTTCCTTTTTGTACTTTAAAGAATTTTAACAATAGTGCGATTAAAGTAGACTTGCCAGCACCAGAATGGCCTACTACCCCAACCTTTTGTCCCGATGGTATATGTAAATTCAAATTGTCAAATACAATCTTGTCGTGCTCGTAGCTAAAGGAGATATTTTGTAGCACAATTTCTCCGCCTAATACCTGTAGATCAGCGGCATTTGGTGGATCAATAACACATGGCGACACCCGCATAATCGTAAATGCAGAACGAAATGCTGCCACACTTTCTAAAAAGTTTTTAATTTCCATAGTTGCTTGCCAAGAACTTTCGGCAAATAGAAAGGTCATGGCTATAATAAAGGCAATATCGCCAATCGTGATTGCAGCAATATTTCTTAAATAAATCACAAATATAAATACAGAAATCATCAACACCCAATATGCTAAACTCAAAACTATAGAAATTATGAAATCATATTTGTAATAGCGAATGTTTAATGGATTTTGCACTTCATGATAGTAGTTTTGAATGGCAGCCATTTCGTATTTTCTGGTAGCAAAGATAAAAATATTACTGATATTTTGGATCCTATCTGCTATAGTGCCAAATAAATAATACCATGAATCTTGCTTGGCTTGCTCCATTTTAGAAAGCTTGGTGAAGAATTTAATAGCCAACATGGCATAGCAGATAATAAATATTAAGGTAAAGATAAATATTTTTAAATTTACACAAGCTAGAGCAATACCAGAAAATAAAACAGTAAACAACGGTTTGCTTAATGCAAACTCCAGTGCTTGGTGCATCTTAAAATAATTATCCCCTATACCACGTATCTTCCCACTTATAGATCCAGACAGATTATTTTGGAAATAAGTATATGGCAAATAAAAAACATGATTGCATATTCTATCCATCATACGCTGAAATACATATGGCATAGTTTTCATTTGCGCAAAATTATGTAATCTCCAACCGCCATCCATAATAACTTGCGCTAACACAAACCAAAAAATTGGCCTAAACGCTTGCGCAAAGCTTATATGCTCCAACCTGGTAAACATATCTATTAATAATTTAACAGCATAGTTACACATTATTGGAAATATCCCAGAACCGATTGGCGCAATCGCCATCATTAGGTAATAATATTTATAAGGTCGGATAACGCCCCACAAAAAAGTTATTGGAGTTTCTGGTTTATTTGCTCTATTGCCTGGAACAACGATGGGATATGGCATTTATCAGCACTCTTCTTGATAAGCTAATATGTCACCAGGGCTGCACTTTAAATGCTTACATAATGCCTCTAAAGTGGTTAAACGTATAGCCTTAGCTTTACCAGTTTTTAAAATTGACAAATTTTGCTCATTTATACCAATCAATTTGGCCAGTTCATTAGATTTCATCTTACGTTTTGCCAACATAACATCTAAGTTAATAATAATACTCATCGCATTTTCCTAAATTGTTAGCGCTTGCTCATCGGCTAATTTTCTGCCTTCTGCCATAATCCATGAGATTAAAATGACAATTCCGGCAATAAGCAAATTGGAAATTTCATCACTACCAACCCCGCTGGAAATAAAACGCTGGCCAGGAATAGCATCTTTGGTTAACACAAAACTTAATAGCGGTTGGGTAATCATTATAGATACCAACACTTGCGCAACGAAAGTATAACCAATCTTTCTAATCAATAACATGTTACGCAAGCTAAATATGATATTTTTAGAATATAACGTAAATAATTGACTCAAGTAATAAAAGCCCATGATTGTGGCTATCGCTGAGAGCACCTGTATTGCACAGCCTGCGAGTTGTATTGATGGTTCTAATTCACTGAAGTCTATAACAATTGGCAGTCTAGAAAATGCAAAAAGACCAGATGGAATAGCAATTAGTCCAAACCACATACAAATAATTATCGCTGGATATGAGATTATTAGAGATTTAAATAAAAAGTTAAGCAGTAAACTTATTTTGGTGATTTTACTCATTATTAACATGCCCCTTTAGTTATTTATGAATACTATAGGAAGATTACAGCATATATTTATTGTTTGTAAATAATTTGTTATTGACATATAGGTATATTAGAATGCATAGATTGATATTCATTATATATACATTAATATCGATTTTTAATTTGATTCATACCGATCCATATAATTTTCACTCTAAAATTTTTTAAAGCAAAAGCACAGATATGAAATTTTTGGTGATTTCCATCCAAATTATCGCTGTGCAGATTATAGCAGGGAATGAATACTACCATTTTATATTATAAATCGTATTGCTTTATGCTCTATACACCGTTGTATAATATTACAGAAAAATTTTATCCATGAACGTAAACATGCTATCTAAATCAGATAACGGGATCATATGCACTAAGCATCCGTTTACTTCTTGGGTAGTGGAAAAATTTTTAGTAATAACAATAGCATGATGTGGCCTGTAAGCATCAATAAATGAACGAAAGCCTTTATTTAGCGTAAAACGTTTATAGTTACGATACTTGGCCTCAATAGGTAAAAGCTGTTGATCATGAGATATAACAAAATCAACTTCTGCATTAGCTTTGGTGCGCCAAAAATTAATTTTGTAGTCCAAGTAATGTTGTACCTTATACTTTAATAGTTCCTGAAATATTGCTCCTTCGACTAGCGCACCTATATCCACTCTATTTTCTATACCGATAAAATTATGTAAGACATAATTTCTGAAACCGTTATCAATAAAAAAATACTTAGGTCGCGAAGTAATTTCGGTACGCAATTTACCGGCAAATGGAGTTATTTTTGCTAATACGTAAGTATATTCTAATATATGCAGATAGTTACTAATTACAGAATTGCTTACTTTGCAGTCTATGCTAAATTGATACTCATTGACTATTTGACCAGAGCTATGAGCAATTAAAGCAATAAGCTGCTCTAGCACTGCTGGTTTACCAACCTTGAGGATCTCTATGATATCTTTGTTTATGTAGTAGTTATATATTGATTCTAATACAAAGCGTTTATCATTAGTTTGTACGACTTTAGGATAGCTACCATATACTAGCCAACTGTTCAGATTAATGTTTGTATCTTCCTGGCGACTAATAGGTAAGACCATAGATTCAATTTTACGGCCAGTGAGATACTCTTTAAGTTTGCTCTTGAGCTCTAATTGCGATGAACCAGATGCTATGAGCTTAAATTGGGATTTTAAATCTATAATACTTTTTAATAAAAGACCAGGATCTTCTAACCTTTGTACCTCATCAATAAAAATAATCGCTTTATGAATATTAAATTCGCGTTCTAAATCTTGGATGAAAGTTATATTTTTAAGCCACGCACGTATCTCTTTAAAATCACAATTTAAATAAAATAAAGTGGTGAAACGTTGTTCTACGGTGATCAGATGGTGGCATAATGCCTTGCCAAGAGTCGTTTTACCGGCTTGGCGTGGGCCTATCAATACGGTACAGTATTCGTCCCATTCGGAGGCTAATAGTTTAGGCAGCTGGGTTCTCGGTTGGAAACTCTCTGGTAATAATGGTGCATAATCATCTGTTTTTAACCACGGATTGGATATATTAATTATGTCTTTGGTTAGTGAATCCATTTTTATCCCTACTTAATATGCCTAGAGGCTATTTTAGTAGGGATAAATTCGTTTTACAAGATGTGTATTGTTTATAGCAATACGGCGGTCGATTTCATTTAAATAATGGTGGAAGGGCACATAATTTCACTGTGGTGGGCCCGGGTGGACTCGAACCACCGACCAAAGGATTATGAGTCCTCTGCTCTAACCAACTGAGCTACGGGCCCTACTAAAAGGCAGGGGAAAATTGTAACACAAAATACTACGCTAGTCTTCATCCTCTAAGAAGCTACGCAGTTGCTCAGCGCGACTTGGCTGCCGTAGCTTACGCAAAGCTTTGGCTTCGATTTGTCGAATACGTTCGCGCGTTACGTCAAACTGTTTACCAACTTCTTCTAGAGTGTGATCGGTATTCATATCAATACCGAAACGCATACGCAAAACCTTAGCTTCACGTGGTGTTAACCCTTCAAGAATTAATCTAGTACACTCACGCAATCCTTCTGCTGTAGCAGAGTCTAGTGGCGATAATGCCGTAGTATCTTCAATAAAGTCACCTAAGCGTGAATCTTCGTCATCGCCAATAATAGTTTCCATGGAAATAGGCTCTTTTGCAATCTTGAGAGTTTTACGAATCTTATCTTCGGGTAAACCCATGACTTTGGCTAATTCTTCCGGAGTTGGTTCACGGCCCATTTCTTGCAACATTTGTCGTGCAATGCGATTAAGTTTATTAATTGTTTCGATCATATGCACTGGGATACGAATCGTTCGTGCTTGATCAGCAATAGAACGTGTAATCGCCTGACGAATCCACCACGTCGCATAAGTTGAAAATTTATAACCACGACGATATTCAAACTTATCTACTGCCTTCATCAAACCGATATTACCTTCTTGAATTAAATCCAAGAATTGCAATCCACGATTGGTATATTTTTTGGCGATAGAAATTACTAAACGTAAGTTTGCTTCAACCATTTCTTTTTTCGCGCGTTTGGCTTTTGCTTCACTTATAGACACACGGCGATTCAATTCTTTTATCTCCGCGATGTCCAAACCAGTAGCTTCGGCCATTTTTATCAGTTCACGTTGTGCAGCGATAATTTCTTCTTTATGCGCAGCAAGATGTTCTGCATATGGCGTGTTCTTTAAATGCGCATTGATCCATTTCAAATTATTTTCTGCACCGGGGAAAGAAGTAATAAATGCTTGTTTTGGCATACGGCCAATTTTCACACATAAATGCATAATGTTGCGCTCTTGCGCACGCACTGTATCCAAAATATGCCGTAGCCCAGCAATTAAACCATCGAACACTCGCGGCACAAATTTAAATCTTACTAAAAACTCGCCTAGAGCCACATATGCCTGTTGCGTTGTTGGATCATTACGACCCAATTTTTGCTCTATAGCTAAAGTTTCTATAATTATGTTTTGCAAATTGTCAAAGCGATTAATTATTTCTTCGAGCGGTACATTGGAATCTTCGGCATCTTCATCTTCAATAGCACCAGAAATATCTAACTCATCTTCTTCATCTATAGTGCCATCCAAAGATATTTCTTCCTCAGAATCTGTAGCTGCAGCTTCCTCTGTCGCCTGATCATAATCAACAAAGCCATTGATGATCTCGTTAAAACGTAGTTCACCATTTTTAACTTTTGTTAAATCTTCTAATAATAAATTTAAAGAGCGTGGATATTGTGCCAAAGCTATAATGACGTCACGCACGCCTTCTTCAATCCGCTTGGCTATTTCTATCTCGCCTTTTCTGGTCAAAAGCTCAACAGTACCCATTTCTCGCATATACATGCGTACCGGATCGGTGGTACGTCCAAAATCCGCACCTGAGCTTACTAATGCTGCGGCCTCTTCTACTGCCTCATCACTAATGTCTAATTCTGGCTCCTCGGAAATTACCGTATCCGCATCAACCTCACTCCCCATTTCACAGACAGCAATGTCCAAATCGGCAAACATCTGAATCAAATCTTCTATTTGCTCTGAATCAAAGTCTTCTGGTAAGTTATCACTAACCTCTGTATACGTTAAATAACCCTTATCCTTGCCTCGTGCAATTAAGGATTTTATTTGTGCCGCTTGTTGATCCCGATCAGTGTAAGTCATAAAATACCATCTCTATGTGTAAGTTATTAACAGCTATTCCCAGAGTAGCGCGAGGAGTATAACCCGCATAACCTTATTAATCCAGTACATTCACCCTTTTTCTTGCAACATTTGTTGCAAAAGGCGCTTCTCATCGGCTGATAGCGTGTTTTGCCCTGCTTTATGCAGTAAATTATCCAGTTGTAGCTCTTTTTCCCTTTTGCGCAGCAAGCCAATAGCCCCCAAGAATTCCAGTCTGATCCCGTCCTTTGGCACGATCCGTGCAATGGCACGCAAGGCCATCAGATCAAAATTTTTACTCAAATCACCAGGTAAGTTAGTTTTTATCTCTTGTTCGCTCATATGTGGTGCAGTCAGCAACAATTGGCAAACTGCAAAAAACAACGGGCAACCAGCGATGTCTATCTGCGCGACTCCGTGTAAATCTGGCATTTCTGCCACCAATGCTCGATTATGCACCAACATCGCTAATGCACGAATTGCCGGCGAGACCAACGATAATCCTTTCTTAGTAACAATAGTATGGCTTAATTCACGATAATTTTGGCGTATTGGCGCTTTTTTTTCTTGCAGCGCTGCTGGATCAATATCTATTACTTTTGCTAAGCGATCAAATAACATCGCTTTATAAATACCCTCTGGTAATTTAACCAATTGTTGTTTAATCAAATTGGCAAATTGCACTTTACCGTCTATCTGCGATAAATCGACCTGTTTAGCTATTGAATCAAACAAAAAATCTGTTAATGATGCTGCACGTTTAATTTCTTCCTGCAAAGCTGCACCACCATGCTTGCGCACAAAAGAGTCTGGATCTTCATTATTACGTAATAACAAAAATTTTATACGATGTTTATCATCTAATAACGGCAAACATAATTCTAATGCACGCCACGCTGCTTTTCTACCAGCAGCGTCTCCATCAAAACTAAAAATTATTTCTGGTACTGTTTTAAATAATTGTTGTATATGTTGTTCCGTGCATGCAGTGCCTAAAGTCGCAACAACATTTTTAATTCCATGCTGTGCTAGCATCACTACATCCATATAACCTTCAACAACTAATACGTTTTGTTGCTGCTGTATTGCCGCTCTCGCTTCATAGTAACCATATAATTCTTGACTCTTATTAAAGATCGTCGTCTCTGGTGAATTTAAATATTTTGGCTCATCATTGGTGCCATCTATAACCCGCGCACCAAAGCCTATAACTTTACCGCGGCGATTACGAATTGGAAACATAATGCGATTACGAAAACGATCATAATATTTACCAGCATTATTCTTAACAAATAAACCCGCTTTAACGCCCAATTCTTTTTGCTGCGAATCTTTAGCGATATTAGTCAACAAATTATCCCAGCCTGGTGGCGCAAACCCTAGCTTAAAATCCTTTGCGGTAACGCCGGTAAGATCACGATCTTTTAAATACTGTACTGCTTGTTTTGCCAAAATATGCTGCCGTAACTGTTGTTCAAAAAACGTCATTGCTTCTGCCAAAATATTATAGATCAAATTATGCTCTGCAAATTGATCGTCTTTATTTATATTTGGCATGACTAATCCAACTTGTGCTGCTAGTAGTTCTACAGCTTCCACAAAACTTATAGAATTATGTTCAATTAAAAATTGAATAGCATCACCACTGACCCCACAACCAAAACAATGATAGAACTGTTTTTGCTGATTGACAGAAAATGATGGCGTTTTTTCTTTATGAAAAGGACAACAGGCAACATAACTAGTGCCGGCTTTACGTAATGGCACCGAGTTGCCAATAACTTCTATTATATCTACCCGAGATAGAACAGCTTGAATAAAATCTTCCGGTATACGACCTGGAGTATCAACCACACGCTAACTACTAATTCACTAACATGGATTTTACTGTTTTGCTAACTTCACCCATATCAGCTCTCCCTTGCAATTGCGGTTTTAAAATATTCATAACTAAACCCATGTCCTTAGCAGCTGTAGCACCAGTTTGCTTAATTGCCGCAGCAATTAAACCTTGGATTTCCTCAGCAGCCAAAGCAGCAGGCATAAATTCTTGCAAAACGGTCAACTCAAATTGTTCAACAGCAACTAAATCATCGCGCTTAGCTGCCTCAAACTGTTTAATGGATTCACGACGTTGTTTAACCATCTTATCCAAAATCTGCAACGCTAACTCGTCAGTAATAGCAACTCGTTGATCAACCTCAACTTGTTTGAAAGCTGCTTGAATAAGTCGAATGGCTGCCAAACGTTGCTTCTCGTGAGCACGCATGGCAGCCTTCATGGCTTCATCTATTGTTTGCTTAATATTTCCAGACATCCTAGGACCCTGTAAAAATTAATGACGACGGTCTCTAGAACCTTCATCAAATATTTGCTTTTCGCGCAATAATTTCTTTAGCAGTCTCTTTTTGGCTGCAGCGATTCTTCTTTGTTTTTGTACTGAACCTTTCTGATGGAAAGCACGACTACGTAATTCTTTAGGAACCCCGGCTTTTTCTACAGCACGCTTAAAACGACGCATCGCCGCTTCGAATGGTTCACCCTCTTTTACTCTAACGCTTGGCATGTGAAACTTCACCCCTATTAAAAACAGTTATTTTAAGTACTAACTATGGCCGTACCGACCCAAGCTGTCATTTTAAGCTAATTCTTCAGTTTTGCAAGCATTGTCTTGCGATCTCAAGAAATTAAGTAGTAATGAGGGCGAGTTAGGTGGGAAGTATTAGGAAGAAATTAGGTTATTTACGTGCATATGCTCATGAACCAAATTACCGTATGGTGGTCGAAATCCTAGAGCATTACTTTGGATATATTATTATAGGGGTGTAATCATGAGCCATTTTGACCCACAAAACGATTTCAATCAAAAATTAAACGATTTATTTGAACAGTTTTCGATTATAAACAATGATACAAGAAACCAGATCAGTGAAGTTCTAGATGCCATGATAGTGCAAGAAAGCATTGGTGAAAGACTCAAAGAAAAACCTAAAAATGCAGTTGGATTTGATGATAATGTTCTCAAGATTACAGCCTTGATACGAGACTCCTCTAAATCTATCAAACAGGCGCAAGTGAATGCAAATGAAATCATAAGTGCGTACAAAGAATTGATGAATGAACAAAAAGAGTTAGAATCTTTGCGGGAGTCATTATTTGCTAATATAGCAAAAGATGATACCTCGTTCGAGGAGGGTAACCCGCTTAAACAAAACACTACCGCCGAAAAAAGCAAATCGTTTTTTTCATCCTGGGGAGGCAAAAGCAGAAAGGATGTTACTAGCAGCAGAGAGCAAAGCACCATGGATAAAGAGATGCAAAATGAAGCGGAAAATCGGAATAAACACAAACCCTAGTTAAACAAAGTTTGATGTAATCGCTCGCTACGCCGTGTTGTTACAAGAATACGGCAAATTGTATCCCGATCGATTTAAATGTTATACTGCTGACCTTATGAAAATCCTTGGCATTGAAACATCTTGTGATGAAACAGGTGTCGCTATCTATGATAGTGAACGCGGCCTACTTGCACATACACTACATAGCCAAATACAACTTCACGCACAATATGGCGGCGTGGTACCTGAGCTAGCTTCACGCGATCACATTCGCCATATTACCCCTCTGGTTGCGCAAACCTTAGCAACTGCAAAACTTGCCGCTAATGAAATAGACGCTATTGCTTATACGCAAGGACCTGGTTTGGTTGGTGCATTATTAGTGGGAGCCTGCTTTGCTAAAGCTTTAGCTTATGCTTGGCAAATTCCAGCTATTGGCGTACATCATATGGAAGGACATTTACTCGCTGCGTTTCTAGAAAGTGAGCATCCGGATTTGCCATTTTTAGCCTTATTAGTATCTGGCGGACATACGCAAATAATTAGAGTCCATGATATTGGTGTGTACGAAATTCTTGGTGAATCTTTAGATGACGCTGCTGGCGAAGCTTTTGATAAAACTGCAAAGTTACTCGGTTTAGATTATCCCGGCGGTCCACTACTTGCTAAATTGGCAGAGCAAGGCACACCACACAAATTTAATTTTCCACGGCCAATGTTAGATAGACCAGGCTTGGATTTTAGTTTTAGCGGCTTAAAAACCCATGCTTTAAATACCATCAAACGACAAACTTTAGATCAACAAACCATTGCTGATTTAGCCTGGGCTTTTGAAGATGCTATCGTGGATACATTAATAAAAAAATGCGCGCGTGCGATCACACAAACCGACATCCACTCTTTAGTTATAGCAGGTGGTGTTGGCGCAAATAAAACGTTACGACAACGTTTAAATAATTTTGCAGCTGACAACAATATTAAGATTTATTATCCACGCCTAGAGTTTTGTACCGATAATGGCGCCATGATTGCCTATGCTGGCTATGAGCGGTTTAAGCGCGGCCAACAAGATGAGTCTTTGGAAATTAATGTTAAGCCGCGTTGGCCGCTAAATTAATTTAAGAAATCACAAATATCTACTACTAATAATCCACAAATGTCGATTATTAGTAGTGACATCTTAAACCCGCTTTTCCTCGCCTTTAATCAAGCGACGGATATTCGTCTTATGCCGATATAACAAAATAGCGCTCATTATGGTCATAAAAATTGTCAATGTTATATCCTGCAACAAAAACCAAGCCACTACTGGAGTTAACAACGTCGCAACTATCGCGCCTAAGGAAGAAATTCGACTAATGGCAATAACCGAGGCCCAAATCAGAATCAAACTACCGCCTACTGGCCATGCCAAACCCAAATATGCGCCCATGGCCGTAGCCACACCTTTACCACCACGAAAGCCAAAAAATATTGGCCAAATGTGCCCCAGCAATGCCGCCAACATTACACTACCAACTACCCACGTCGGCAAATGCATTTGACTGGCGATCAATGTCGGCACAAATCCCTTACAACCATCACCTAGTAAGGTACATAATGCTGGCAGTTTCCCACCAATACGTAAAATATTGGTCGCTCCTGGATTATTAGAGCCGCGACTACGTGGATCTGGTAGCCGCCAAATTTTGGCCACAATAATTGCGCTAGACAACGAGCCAAGTAAATATGTCGCAACAATCCCGCCAATGTAATAATATAAGAGCATAATCTGTTGTCACCAATTATTTTATAGGTAATGCATGATACAAGCAGAGTTAATAGCAACGCAAGATAACCAAGCTTTATCGCAACATTTACAGCAAGAAATTTACCAACAAAATGGCAAAATAAGTTTTGCATGGTTTATGCAACAAGCTTTGTATGCTCCAGGACTTGGGTACTATAGTGCGCCTACACAAAAATTCGGTGCATATGGAGATTTTGTCACCGCGCCTGAAATCGGCAATTTGTTTGCACAATGTCTCGCGCAACAATGTATAGACATTTTTGCAGACACTAGCACCAACTGTATCCTAGAATTAGGCGCCGGTAGCGGCCAACTAGCTGTGGATTTATTAATGACTTTGCAGCAAGCCAATGTATCTATACAAAATTATTATATTTTGGAGATCAGCGCAGAATTACAACAACGCCAACAAGAAAAAATTTTATCCCTATGTCCAGCATACGCACCAATTGTACAATGGCTAACAGCATTGCCAGATCATCAATTTAATGGTGTTATTATCGCTAACGAAGTGATGGATGCCATGCCAGTAAATATATTCCATTTCGCCAATAACAAATTACAAGAATATTATGTACAATACTTTAATCAGCAATTTACCTATGTTTTAGATGAACCTAGCGAAGAATTAGCACATTTTTTTCATGGCAAAAATTTAGCAAATTTAATTAGCCAACCTTATAGTTCTGAAATCAATTTATGGTTAGCGCCGTGGATAAAAAGCTTAGCTGCATGTTTAGGCACTGGCGCAATTATTTTATTCGATTACGGCTTTGGCCGTACAGAATATTACCACCCCCAACGCAATAGCGGCACTTTAATGTGTCATTACCGCCATCACAACAATGCTAACCCATTAATAAATATCGGCCGTCAAGATATAACCGCACATGTTGATTTCACCACCGTTGCTGAGACAGCTATTGATTGCGGTATGCATATCGCCGGCTATACCAACCTGGCTTGTTTCTTAATAAACTGCGGCTTGCTAGATTTAATCCAAACACCAAAGCCAACACAAAACCATGAAATAAACATTTTAACTTCGCCAGCAGAAATGGGCGAGCTATTTAAAGTTATTGCCTTGACAAAAAAACCAGATGCACAATTAAAAGGCTTTAGAAATTACAACAAGGTCTATAGCTTATAAACTAACCACAGACCATCGCTGCTTCATGGCGATCACTACCAGCGAGTATAGTAATCTGATCTAATAAATGTTGAAAATCCATTTCGAGATTGGCTTTTTCTTGTTTTTCTCTTTGCAATCTAGCTTCTAGCTCACGTAATCTACGCCCTTGCTCTACTAGCATTTGCTCCATTTCTTCTAATTGCGTAGAAGCTACTGACTTTATTTGTTGAGTTTCCTTGTTTGTCACCATTTTTCCCTAAATATTCATGACCACTTTATGGTCTTAATGATGACCTCTTGGGTAATATCTTTCAAGCCAATTATGATCAAAGTGATGCCAGTAAATTGCTATTTTTATAATGGACAATCTCGCACAAAGTACAACTTAATTCTGCCGCAAAGTTTGTTGTACAGCTTTAATTCTGGCGCGCAATATTGCTTCACCTAGTTGCTTACCAGCAAAGCCTTGCTCTAACAATTCTGACACATTTATGCCTGTGGCAGCAATATAGGCACGTTTAATTATTTCTGCATTTGGATATGGATCTGTTTCTTTACCTGTACGTCCTTGAGCATCTGCTGCACACGCAATCAAATAATCATCTAATATTTCCGGTTTACGAAATGCATCTAGCCCCTGCAATAATTTAACTATAGTATCCGCACGTAATTCGGCAGCACGATGCGCATGCAAATGCCAACGCGATACTTTAATTGCTAAATCAGTAAATTCATGTGGAACACGATATTTATTGCACCACTCTTGAATCAATTTTACGCCGCGTTCCTCGTGCCCTTTATGACTTGGCCATTCATGTTGTGGTGTTAATCCTTTACCTAAATCATGGCATACAACTGCAAAACGCACCCGCGGCTTATTGGTCATGCGCACTGCCTGCTGTAAGGCTAACATCACATGTACACCAGTATCAATTTCTGGATGATGCTTTGCTGGTTGCGGTACGCCCCATAATATATCTAACTGCGGAAATAATCGTGCTAAAGCACCGCATTCATGTAGCACCAAAAAAAATACTTCTGGATTTTTTTCTTGCAGTGCGCGCACCATTTCTTGCCATACACGCTCTGGCACTAATGCTTCTACTTCACCAGCTGCCACCATTTTTTGCATTAATTGCATAGTCTCTGGTGCCACAGTAAAACCTAAATTCGCAAATCTTGCCGCAAAACGCGCCACTCGCAAAATTCGCACAGGATCTTCTGCAAATGCTGTTGAAACATGGCGTAATACTTTTTGTTGTAAATCCTGTACGCCACGATATGGATCGATGATGTCACCATCTGCACTTTTTGCTAACGCATTGATCGTTAAATCTCGCCGTAACAAATCTTCTTCTAAGGTAACTTGCGGATCATAATTACAGATAAAGTTGTAGTACCCTAAACCTATTTTACGTTCGGTACGCGCCAACGCATACTCTTCTTTAGTTTGTGGATGTAAAAAAACCGGAAAATCTTTGCCAACCTGTTGGTATCCTTGCGCCAGCATTTCTGCCGGCGTAGCGCCAACCACGACCCAATCTTTATCTTGAATCGACAGTCCCAACAATTCATCTCTAACACAACCGCCAACTAAATATATTTTCATTTTATTACTGCTCTTTTTTAGCTAAATAATAATACACTTGCGCAGCTTTACTCTCTCGCCACAACGACCAAGTTGCTGGCAATACTTGTAAATCAATTGGTTCACCATGTTCAAAATAAATATAGCTATTAATAGCTAACCAGTCGTTTTGCTCTAACAACCGCATAGTTTCTGCCAATAAACCCATCCTATATGGTGGATCTATAAATGCAATATTAAATGCTGCTAAATTCTGCATGGATTTTTTTTGTTGCAACCAATCCACTACTGAGCCCGCAACTATCAATAACCCGTCTGTTTGCAGATTCTCTTTATTGGCATTGATGCTCACAACATTTTCTGGATCTTGCTCAACTGCCACCACGGCACTAGCACCTCGTGACAACGCCTCTAGCCCCAGCACCCCACTGCCAGCATATAAATCCAAACAGCGAGCACCAACTATATATGGGCTCAACCAATTAAATACTGTCTCCCGCACTCTATCTGGTGTTGGTCGCAAAAACTCTTTAGCTAAAAAACTAACTTTTCGGCTGCGCCATTTACCACCAATTATTCTAATGTTAGACTGAGCACCCATGAGTTTATTTCCTTACCAAACAGAAGGTTTTTGTGCAATGTTCAAATTTATATCCGGATTATTACGTACAAAAAAACAATTTACCAGCAGACTTGCAAATTTATTCCGTGGCAAAAAGACCATTGATCAAAGTTTGTTAAATGAACTAGAATCAATCCTAATTAGCGCTGATTTGGGGCTAGAAACGACCCAACAAATTATGCAACATTTAACTAACGTTGTAGCACGCCAGCATTTAGATAACCCAGAAATTCTAGCCAATACTTTAAAGCAATATTTAACCGATCTGCTACAACCATATGCAACACCCCTGGTAATTCCCAACCAAGATAAACCATTTGTCATTTTAATGATTGGCGTCAATGGCGCTGGAAAAACTACTACCATAGGTAAAATAGCTAAATATTTGCAAGCTAATGGTAAAAAAGTCATGTTAGCTGCTGGCGATACTTTTCGCGCTGCGGCCATCGAGCAACTCATTGCCTGGGGGGAGAAAAATTCGATTCCGATCATTAGCCAACATGCCGGCGCTGATAGTGCATCAGTAATTTTTGATGCCTTGCAAGCAGCCACCGCACGCAAATATGATGTCTTAATTGCTGATACTGCTGGGCGTTTGCATACGCAAAGCCATTTAATGGAAGAATTGAAAAAAATTAAGCGTGTACTGCAAAAAATCGATGCTAATGCTCCGCATGAAATTATTTTAGTCTTAGACGCATCGATAGGACAAAATGCTTTACAACAGGCGATCTTTTTTAATGAGGCATTACAAATTTCTAGTCTAGTTGTTACAAAATTAGATGGTACTGCTAAAGGTGGGATCTTATTTGCTATTGCTAATCGTCTGCACTTACCAATTCATTTTATTGGTGTTGGTGAAGGTGAAAATGATCTAACCATTTTTAATGCCGATGATTTTGTAGAAACACTGTTTAGCAACGAAGAAGATACTACAGAATGAACCCGCCTTATATTGATTTTGCCTCTGCACAAAACAATTATCGCCGCCAACATGGTGGCGGCAATGGGCAACCAATAGCACGTGCCATCGGTTTAAAAACTTATGGTTTGCCACTACAAGTAATTGACGCTACTGCTGGCTTAGGCCAAGATGCTTTTGTATTAGCATATTTAGGTTGTAAAGTTACACTAATAGAACGTTCACCGATAATTTATGATTTGCTACAAGATGCTTTGCAACGTGGTGCGATACATCCAGAAATTAAAAATTATATTGCTAATATGCACTTAATTAACGCTGATGCTAGGGAAGTTTTGCAGAATTTGCCAGCAGAACAATTTCCGGATGTAGTATATTTAGATCCTATGTTTCCAGAACGCGAAAAAACTGCGTTAGTAAAACAAGAATTACGTTTTTTAAAAACAACTGTAGGCGAGGATTTGGATGCAGATCAATTGCTGGATTTGGCACGCAATACTGCCAAACGTCGCATCGTAGTTAAACGCCCTCGTTTAGCACAATACCTTAACAACGCCACTCCACATAGCTCACAACTCGGCAAGGCTAATCGCTTCGATATTTATATACCTAAAACCTAAGCCCTAGCTATACACCATACATCTATTGTTTCCACACCGTTTAAAATTAATGCTCTACTCAAATTACGTAATGTGTTGCCAGTAGTGCAAACATCATCAATTATCACGACATGCTTATAAATTGGTGGTATATTAGCAATAAAAGCATTTTTGACATTTAAGTAACGTTGTTCTTTATCCAACAACGCTTGCGGTTTGGTATTTATTACTCTAATACACATATTTATTCCTAATGGAATATGTAATTGTTTAGCTACTGTTGTAGCGATCTCTACGGCTTGATTGTAACCCCGCTGTCGTTGGCGTTTTTGATGTAGTGGTACCGGAATAATTAACTGTGGCAAATCGTTATGTTTATACCAATTATATTTGACCGCGGTCGCTAATAATTGCCCAAAAATTTTGCCGACAAACAGCTTCTGCCCAAATTTTAATTGATTAATTAGCTTAATTATCGGTTGCTGATATGCGAATAAAACACACAAACGATTAAATGGCGGTGGATTATCCAAGCATCTTTTGCATACTAAGGACTCTTGCTGTGTAACAAGTCCCGCGCCACATCGATAGCAATAGCTGTTCATCCACGGCAAATATTGTATACATACTGGACATAAATCACTCTTAGTATTAATATCACAATTTAAATGACAGCTAACACAAATGTGTGGTAACAACCAATTGGCAAATTTCCTTAATCTAGCTATGATAGTTTGCATATACTAAATGCTTATTAAAAATGTCTAAATCATATAGCTACAACAAATCTACTATCTCGGCAGCCTTTTCCGCAGCTGCTACTACATATGAACAAGCTGCATTTATCGAAAAAACTATCGGACAACATTTGTGCGAACGTTTAGATTTTATAAAAATACAACCACAAAAAATTCTTGATGTCGGCTGCGCAACTGGATATTTCACTTCTAAACTACAACAACTATATCCAACGGCATATACTATCGGTATTGATCTAGCGTTTGGTATGACTAAATTTGCTACTGAACAATACAAATTACCTTTTGTTTGCGCTGATGCAGCACAAACGCCATTTCTGCCACAGCAATTTGATTTAATTTTTGCTAACTGCAGTTTTAATTTTATCGATAACCTAACAGTCGCCTTGCAAGAATTACAACGCATCTTAGCACCAAATGGGTTATTGCTCTTTAGCGCCTTGGGGCCACAATCCTTACAAGAACTTGGCTTAGATAATTATTGGTTAGATACACAAGCCATTGGTAATCTCCTATTAGAAACACCATTTAAGAATCCAGTAGTAGATAATGATATTCTAACTTTCAGTTATTCAGATCTTGCAACGCTATTACAAGATTTAGCACAAACCGGCGCCTACAATATTGATTTATCACAAGTAGCAAACCTACAGCAACCTTGCCAAGTTAATATCGATGTAGTATTTGGCCTAGCTTGGAAAGCGGAATCGCCGCAACAACGAAAACAGCAGAAAACAAGTTTTATACCAATTAACTCTATTAAATACATAAAGAATGACACCGTCCCGGGTTAAAACTATTAACCCGGGGGTTTGCCTATATTACACTGCCAATGGCAGCATTTGGTGTCATACGGACTGAAGATCTGGATAACCAGATCTGAAATCGTGATGGCCTTCACGCCAACCGTGCATCCACGATCCACGTCGCTCGGCACTGAAGAAAGGACAGTTATCCGTGTATTTTCCTCTTATTCCAGCTTTATAACCTAGACTATACGCTCTATCAGTTTTATCTCTTTTATGTGTTTTCATAGCACCCTCACGTATAACATAAGAAACTTACACGGCATACCCAGCATCCATTTTAATTAATGCTCTAATGGTAATTATAAATCATTAATTGTGTTTTTTCTTAAATATTGCTGTAAATGCGGCAATATTCCCGTAAGATCTGGATAAACTCCATGCCAAAAATTAAAACCACTTGCCGCCTGAGCCACTAACATCCCCAAACCACCTATAGATTTACGTGCACCTTTGCGCAAAGCCAAGCGCATAAAATCACTAGAAATGAAATTATAATTCAGATCATAACAATAGGTATCTTGAAAATTTATATGCTGCAAATAAAACCACTGTGCGATTATCGCTTCCTGCGTAACCGCATTAATAATGACATTAGAGTAAACACCCGCAATCTCAGCATAAGTAATAACATCTATAGCGGTAAGACATTGGTATTTAGCTTGTAACTGACATGCTTTAGCACTGTTTCTATTAACCAAAATAATCCGTGCTGGTTGCTGTGTAATTAAATCATTTAATATGCCACTTACTGCGCCACCAGCACCTAAAATTAAAATTGTTTGATCTTTTAATGGGATCCTATTTTTTTGCAAATCTAATAATAAACCATCTCCATCAGTATTTTCACCATACAGACTACCATCAGCAAGAATTTTAACCGTATTAACTGCCTGCGCAATTTTTGCTGCATGCGTTGCATCTTGCAACTGCTGATACATTATATGCTTATACGGTGTGGTAACATTGAACCCAATCCCTCCCTGTTGTTTAAACTGCTCTATTTTAAGCAGCAACTCTGCTGCCGGCACTGCATATAATTTGTACGTTAGATCGATACCACATTTATCAGCAAAAAATTTATGGATCTGCGGCGATAAACTATAAGTAAGTGGGTAGCCAAACAACGCCAAACGGCTAGATTTAATAATATTCATGATTTAAATTTAAAATAAACAGATTGGTATTATACTATTATTATTTATTGCAATATATTAAAGATATGAATACACATAAATCGCATATAAATAGATACCGTGCTCTAACCTTACTCGAGCTAATGGTGGTCATAGCAATTATCGGCATCACTCTAACCATCGCTATTCCTCTATACAAAACTAATTTATATAAAGTAAATGTCAGCGCAGTGGTAAATAAGCTTAGCTCTTTTAAAAACCAAATGGTCGATTATTATACTGCTAATGGCTCTTGGCCAGCGACACTTAACGGCGCGAATGCACCAGCCACTATTAGTAATACTTCTTTTACAAGCGTCACAAATTTTCGTTATAACAATGAAAATAATAAGGCTTGGTGGGGATATAAGCTATCTAGTGACTATGGATCTGGTTGGATATTTATGGTTTTACTTGCCAATGATGATGGCTCTTATTCTATACATTGTGGTAGTTTAAGCAATAACTGCTCTTTAGGATATTGTAATAGTTTAAAATATTATCCATCTGCCTGTGCAGAAACTAATTTAAGCGTTACTTATGATATAGAATAAAAATGAAATACATACTATTTTAATTGGTGCCGATATCTCACAACACTCTGTTATTTTTTTTAATTATATTTGACCCTAAGAATTTATCAGTTTATTTTTTTGATTGTTCATGTTTTTACTAACAACCTTTTCTTTTTCAGCATCATTTTCAGTATCTTCATTTAATGTATCGTCCCTAGACATCTCTTTTATACTTTTTAATTTAGAATGATATTTAGGGGTGCGGTATGGAGATTCTTGACCTGGAGCCACTAACCCTGCTGATCTTGAATTAGGTGATTTTTTACGCTCTTTCAAACTTGTTGATAATGCTGATGAGGATGAAGACTCGAAGCTTTTAACATTTTCTTCATCGACCTCATCTCCATAATGTACTATTTCATCGATATCAGTATGTTCTCTATTTTCAATAAAATTCGGTATATTATTGTTGCGTGACTTTGTTTGTGCATTATTATTAAATATGCCTCGCCCCATTTGATCTAACATGATATCAGGCTCATTAAAATTTTCTTCATCTTGTCTAAATATGCGTCTTATATCTAATGGAGTGCCCATTATCAGACAAAGTAGGCAAAAAATTAAAATTAATGCAGAAATCATTATATAGATACTATCTTGTTCTGAAGTAGAACTAATTGTTGGTTGTGTAGTAATTGGTGGTACTGATGGCTCCACTGTTGGAGAATATGTTATGTTATCTTGTGTTCGATTAGCATTAACACTATTGGGATAAAAAATATAACTTATTACTACATGTAGAAGTAAAGGCATATTCGCTAGCATCCAATGTATAGTAAACGGTTATTAACAGTTTAGCATGATTTCAAAAATATAATTTTTAAGGACGTGCAACTACGCGCAGAAACTCTTGACTACTTATATTTGATCTTGATACGAATATATTAGAATTATTATTTAATGTCGTGATTTCTATAGATGGCTCTTCATCATGCGAATAGCTAAAGCATTAGTACTACTAAAATCATTTATTAACGGCAAAGATTTTACCATCCTTGATACCTTAATTGTATAGTAAAAAGATACTGAAAGTTTAGCACGTTTTTTATTAGAAAAAAGTCATTTTATAACTGGCGGAGAGAGAGGGATTTGAACCCTCGATACGCTTTTAACGTATTCACGTTTTCGAGACGTGCGCCTTCAGCCACTCGGCCATCTCTCCTTACGAGATAGACAGAAAGCCCCAGTGCTGGGGCTTGTGTTTATATTTTATATAGTATTGATAATGATGTAGAGAAAAAGGAGCCTGGCGGTGACCTACTTTCACATGAGGAACCTCACACTATCATTGGCGCATTATGGT
>Ga0209174_10000135_pt1 | contig 55715 bp, 58 predicted proteins | sample JI91814BDNA_FD_187505 | JGI IMG/M metagenome (GOLD analysis project Ga0209174, IMG submission 187505) | Wastewater effluent complex algal communities from Wisconsin, to seasonally profile nutrient transformation and Carbon sequestration -... | ecosystem: Engineered > WWTP > Effluent > Algae...
TACTGATTGCGCTCATATTAATGATTCCATTTGCGTGTGTAGAAACTGCTAATGTTAACAAAAATATGACCGGTCAGAACAATGACTAAGATGCTAAGGTGTTACCCTGTTTTGAACAACGCCTAAATTATAGATTCCCCTTTGTTATTACCCAATATATATGATATAAATCCATGCTGGATTGCTGAATAGCAATTCAGTAGTTGATAATACACACATATGTAGTTATTTGACTGCGGGTGCTGGATGACTAACAAACATCTGGTTGCAGTTCAAAGACATATGGAGGCCCAACCCGAACTTTTGGAGAATTGTTGTTATGAGTACTGATGTATCTATGCGCACTATGTTTGAAGCTGGTGTGCACTTTGGCCACTTAGCGCGTTTCCGCGAACCACAAATGTCTGAGTACATTTATGGTACTAAAAACAAGATTAGCATTATTAATCTAGAAAAAACTTTACCGTTATTTAAAACTGCAATGCAATTTGTTACTGATGTAGCTAATCGCGGTGGCAGAATATTATTTGTTGGCACCAAGCGTTCCGCAAGCAAATTAGTTGCTGAATACGCAGATAAATGTGGTATGCCATATGTTAACTATCGTTGGTTAGGCGGTATGTTGACCAATTACAAGACCATTCGTCAATCAATTCGTCGCTTAAATTCTTTAACTAAAATGCAAGAAGATGGCACGATGGCGCTGTTAACTAAGAAAGAAGGTTTAACCATCAGACGTGAACTAGCTAAACTAGAAAACAGTTTAGGTGGTATTAAAAACATGGGTGGTTTACCAGATGCAATTTTTGTAATTGACGTTGGTAACGAAAAAATCGCTATCCAAGAAGCTAATCGTTTACGCATTCCGGTCATCGGCGTAGTTGATACTAATAGCAGACCAGAAGGTGTAGATTATCTGATCCCTGGTAACGATGATGCTATGCGTTCTATTAGTTTGTATCTGAGTACAGTGACAGACATTATTCTAAAAGCTCGTGAATCGCAAAAATCGATAATTAACAAAAAACTACAAGAAGATTTTGTAGAGGTTGATGTTGTCGAAGAAGAAAGAATATCAGGTGGTACTTTATCTGGTTCAGCTAGCGAATAGAGGTTTTAGAAAAAAATGACACAAGTTACTGCAGAAATGGTGCGTGATCTACGCGAAAGAACTGGCGTAGGCATGATGGAATGTAAAAAAGCCTTAGTTGCGGCTAATGGCGAAATAGATTTAGCAATTGAATCGTTGCGTAAAGCTGGCCAAGCTACTGCTGTGAAAAAGGGTAGCAGAATAGCTGCTGAAGGTTTAGTCTCAGTGGCGGTGACTGCGGATAATAAATACGCGGTGATTGCCGAAGTGAATTGCGAGACGGATTTTGTAGCACGTGAAGCGCGCTTTAAAGAATTCACTCAGCAAGTTTCAGCCTGCGCTCTAAGCACTAAGACCTCGAACGTCGAGAGTTTATTGCAACAAAAATTAGCTGCTGGTAGTTCAGTAGAAGAGACGCGTTTAGCGCTAGTAGCGCAATTAGGCGAAAATGTCGCGTTACGCAGAGTTACTTACGTGCCAGCCGAAGCTAATGGCGTAGTTGTGGCTTACGCGCATGGTGGCGAAGCAGTGGCGCGTATTGCATCACTAGTGGCGTTGAATATTTCAGATGTTAATTTGGCTAGAGATATTGCGATGCACATAGCAGCAATGAAACCTGAGTATCTTAACGAAGCAGCGGTACCTGCTGAGCGTATAGCAAAAGAAAAAGAAATTTTGTTAGCGCAAGCGCAAGAAGCTAATGCTGGCAAGCCAGTAGATATTTTAGAAAAAATTATCTCTGGTAAAATGAACAAGTTTCTTAAAGAAATTACCTTACTTGGTCAGCCATTCGTTAAAAATCCAGATCAAACTGTTGGTGCATTGTTAGACAATGCTAAAGCCAAAGTAACTGCTTTTGCCCGTTACGAAGTTGGTGAAGGTATCGAGAAGAAAGTGACGGATTTTGTTAGTGAAGTAATGTCACAGGTAAAGGGATAATATGTAGGGGTCGCACACCCGTGCGACCCCTGTAATGGAAACGTGGATATCCGCATTGTTATTGTGACGGGCATGGAGAAAAACACGATGGCAAGTAGCCCAAAATACAAACGCATCCTGCTGAAGTTTAGCGGTGAAGCACTCGCTGGCAACAGTGGTTATGGTATCGAACCAGCAGTTCTAGATCGTATTGCCAAAGAAGTAAAAGAATTAGTCCAACTTGAGGTGCAAGTAGGCATAGTTGTCGGTGGTGGTAATCTATTCCGCGGAGAGACTTTATCTGCGGCTGGGATAGGACGCATTACTGGTGATCACATGGGGATGTTGGCCACCATCATGAATGCCTTAGCATTACGTGATGCTTTTGAGCGCGCTGGCATAGAAACTCGGGTTATGTCGGCAATTCCCATGAGTGGAATAGTTGATTATTACGATCGTCGCAAAGCAATTTACCATTTAAAATCTGGCAAAGTGGTAATCTTTGCCGCTGGTACTGGCAATCCGTTAGTCACCACTGATTCAGCCGCTAGTTTGCGCGCGATTGAGACAGAAGCTGAGATTTTACTGAAAGCAACCTCAGTTGATGGCGTATATGACAGTGATCCAGCAACCAATAGCAAAGCCAAACGTTATGATAATTTATCGTTTCAAGAAGCTTTGCAAAAAGAACTAGGCGTAATGGATCTAGTCGCGTTTTCACAATGTCGCGATCACAATATGCAAATTCGCGTATTTAATATGCATAAAGCAGGTGCTTTATTGCGCGCCGTTAACGGCGAAAACGAAGGAACATTGGTCGGGTAATATTGTATTAGAGGCAAAAAATGTTAAATAAAATTAAAACTGATACTGAAACCAGAATGCAAAAAAGCATCGAGACTTTAAAGCACGATTTAACTAAGCTACGCACAGGTCGTGCGCACCCTAGTATCCTAGAGAGCTTGATGGTTGAATATTACGGTACGCCCATGCCATTAAATCAAGTGGCTAGTATCACAGTGTCAGATCCACGTACGCTATCTGTTACGCCATTTGATAAAAGTATGGCGGCAGTAATTGATAAGGCCATTCGTAATAGTGAAATGGGGCTTAATCCAGCTTCAGCTGGCCAAGTGATCCGTGTGCCGTTGCCACCGCTAACAGAAGAGCGACGTTTGCTATTAATTAAGCAAATGAAGGCTAGCGCTGAAGAAGCTAGGGTTGCGATTAGAAATATTCGTCGAGATTCAAATACACACATAAAAAATATGTTAAAAGACAAAGCTATTACTGAAGACGAAGAGCGTCGTGCCCAGGACAATATTCAAAAAATTACGGATAAGTACATCGGCGACGTAGATAAGTTAACACAAGAAAAAGAAGCAGATTTAATGCATATCTAGACGGATAATATGATAAATTTACCTAAACATATTGCGATAATCATGGACGGTAATGGTCGTTGGGCGGTACGGAAAAAACTGCCGCGCATTGCTGGGCATCATAAAGGTGTTGAAGCTTTACGCGCTATTATTAAGCATAGTGTTGAGCGGCAAATCCAAGTTATAACCTTATTTGCCTTTAGCAGTGAAAACTGGCAACGACCACCGTTAGAAGTTAATCTGTTAATGACTTTAATGCAGAAACTATTAATCGAAGAAGTAGACCAGTTGCATGCAAATAATATTAAATTACGCGTTATAGGTAATATTACTCCCTTAGCAAGTGTGTTGCGCGCTGCTATAAACAACGCCGAAATAACGACTAAAAATAATACTGGTTTACAATTAAATATTGCCATCAACTATGGTGGCCGTTGGGATATTGTGCAAGCAGCTCGCGCGTTATGCGTACAGGCTCAAGCTGGCGAGATTAATCCCACAGATATTTCAGAAACTATGTTTAATCAATATCTGATGCTCACGAATATTCCTGAGCCTGATTTATTAATTCGTACTAGTGGCGAACAACGCTTGAGTAATTTTTTGTTATGGCAATTAGCGTATACAGAAATTTATTTTAGCCCTGTGCTATGGCCTGACTTTACGCCTAAAGATTTAGATGCAGCTCTGTATTTTTATCAACACCGTGAGCGACGTTTTGGTAGTGTAGAAGAAAATCTGTCGCAGGTAGAGCATGCTTAAGTTACGTATAATCTCAGCTTTTATCTTATTACCCATAGTAATTACGGCTATCTTAAAATTGCCAAGTGCTTATGTAGCAGTAGCTAGTGGTGTGGTATTTGCCGCTGGTGCTTGGGAATGGTTAAGTATGATCGGCATCAAGCACCAAGCATTGCGAGCAGTACTGTTGTTGCTGTTAATGCTGGTAGCCTATAGCTTGCTGGCCACAGGTTTAAATGTTGTTTGGGTATACTGGTTAGCTTTATCGTGGTGGTTGTTAGGCTTAGTTGGGATTTGTTATTACCCAAATGGTAAGCGCTGGTGGCAAGTTATCGCCTTGCAGCCATTTATAGGTTTAATTATGTTTGTGCCAGCTTGGTTAGCCTTTAATCAGCTGCATGCAACAGCTGTTACTGGACCACAATTAGTGTTATTGGGTTGCGCCTTAATTTGGGGGGCTGATATTGCAGCTTATTTTACCGGTAAATTATGGGGCAAAGATAAATTAATTGAGCAAGTAAGTCCTGGTAAAACCTGGGCTGGTTTTTACGGTGCAGTAGTTAGTGGTTGTATTATTATGTCCGGTTACTATGTGCTGTATAAGCCACAGTTTAATTATATATATGCAATTTGGTTGGGATTATTAGTGGTAGTGTTTGCGGTGATCGGTGATTTAGTCGAAAGCCTATTTAAACGCGTGTACGGAGTTAAGGATAGTGGCAAATTAATTCCCGGGCATGGTGGCGTATTCGATCGGATTGATAGCATGTTAGCTGCTTTCCCAGTATATATGTTGGGCTTACAAGTTATTCAACAACTACGGATTATGGATTTATAGGGGGCAGCATGACATCTAAATCTTTTGCTAACATTCCTATGCGTACCGTTGGCCCCATAAAAATTATTAGTGCAGAAGTAACTGCAGAAGTAAGCGTGCCGATGGCAACTTTTGAAACCCCATTATGGCCTTCGACCGCGCGTGGTGCTAAAGTTTCGTGTTTAGCTGGTGGGATTAAAGCAGTTGTAATTGATGACTGTATGACGCGTTCGGTAATCGTTGAAGCTGGTAGCGTGATTGCCGCCAATGATTTAATTACCGCGCTTAAGCAACGCGCAGCCGAAATTGCGGCAGTTGTATCCACTGCTAGTCGTTTTGCCAAATTTAAAGACTTACATTTTCAAATTATTGGCAGTTTAGTTTATATTCGTCTAGCTATAACTTCTGGTGATGCTTCTGGCCACAATATGGCCACCTTAGCTGCTGAACAAATGTTAAATTGGATCTTAGCACAGTATCCACAGTTAAATTACGTGTCAATCTCAGGCAATTTATGCACTGATAAAAAAGTCTCCGCTATTAATGCAATTTTAGGCCGTGGTAAGTCAGTGGTTGCTGAGTTAATCGTTAGCAAAGAAATTTGTCATACGGTATTACGCTCCACCCCAGAAAAAATTGTTGATTTGCACATTAAGAAAAATTTAATTGGTACCATGCTCGCAGGTGGCTTACGCAGTGCTAACGCTCATTTTGCCAATATGTTATTAGCCGTTTACCTAGCGACTGGGCAAGATGCGGCAAATATCATAGAGGGATCGCAGGGTATTGTGCATGCCGAGGTTAGAAATGGTGACTTGTATTTCTCAGTGTCTTTGACTAATTTGATTGTGGGCACAGTAGGAAATGGTAAAGATCTGGAATTTACCAAGCGCAATTTGGCATTACTTGGTTGTTACAATGAGATTGAACCAGGCCAGGGGGCGCGGAGACTAGCGATCATTATCGCTGCGACCGTATTATGTGGCGAGCTTTCATTATTAGCTGCACAGACTAATCCTGGAGAGTTAATGCGCACGCATTTTACAATGGAGCGAGCCAAAAAGCATGCAACAGTCACTGACAGCACGTGCACCAGCTAAGTTAATTATTTCTGGTGAACATTCGGTATTGTACGGTCAAGCTGCAATTGCTATGGCGGTCAACCGTTATACAACAACTACTACTAGGTGGAGCGATTCGCCGCATGTGCATTTTAAGTTGTTGGACCTGGCTTATGCCAAAAAATTTACTCTGGCAGCTTTACGCTCAGTTTCTCAGCAATTAACACAAGATTATACAGCCTTTTTAAATGGCCAATGTAAAATTACAGATGTTGTGAAACGGCCGTTTGAATTGCTGCAATATTCGGTAGCTAATTTCTTGGAACAGTTAAACCTACCTTTAGCCAAAGGGGTGGAAATTCAGGTTGATTCAACCATTCCGTTAGGTTGTGGTATGGGCTCCTCGGCCGCTGCGGTGGTGAGCACCATCTATGCTTTGACCAATATATTCAATTTAAATTGGCAAACAGCAGATTATTTACGTTTTGGCAAAGAAATTGAGAGTTTGCAACACGGTAAATCTAGTGGTTTAGATTTACATTTGGTAACTCATGGTGGTTGTGTACGCTTTCAAAATGGTATGGCACAAACCCGGCAGTGGCCGAATTTACCGATGTATATAATTAATACTGGTCAGCCGCAATCAGCAACTGGCGAGTGTGTGGCGCAAGTGGCTAGCAAATTTGCCAAAGACAAAAATTTAGCTCTAGAGTTCGGACTAGTGACTGAACAAATAGATCAAGCATTAACTCATAATCAACTTAATACTTTTAAGCAAGCTATACGGGCTAATCATAATTTACTGTTAAAAATTGGTGTGGTGCCGAATAAAGTTGCTAATTTTATTCAAGAACTAGAAGTCAATGGTGCGGCGGCAAAAATTTGTGGTGCCGGGGCAGTGCGTGGTGATAATGCTGGCATAGTGTTATTAATATCTGAAGTTGATTTACAACATATTGTGGCGAAACATGGTTATCAAATGCAAACTATACAAATAGACTTACATGGCACGCAAATCATATAGTGCTACAGCACCTGGCAGTTTAATGCTGTTGGGGGAACATGCAGTATTGGCTGGTAAGTCAGCGCTGGTGTGTGCGGTCAATAAACGTATGCGTATCACCTTAACACCAAATACCAGCCAGATAGTTACTATTAATGATACAAAATTGGGTAGCATGCAGCTGGATTTGGCTAATTTGCAAATCCAAGCGCCATTTCAGTTTGTCATTAGTGCGATATTAATTTTTAAGCCGCGGTTACAGACGGGTTTTAATTTAGATATAGATGCAGATTTTTCTAGCGTAATGGGCTTGGGATCGTCCGCAGCGGTAACGGCGGTAACCATTGCGGTATTGGCGCAGTGGTTAGATGCTGCGCCGCTGCTGGCAGAAAAAATATTTTTACTAGCTAGAAATGCGATTCTAGCGGTGCAGAAGCTAGGATCAGGTGCGGATTTAGCCGCTAGTGTGTACGGTGGTGTTATAAATTATTCTAGTGCACAGCCTAAAATTATACCATTATCAGTAATTCCAGATTTAACCGCAGTCTATTGTGGCTACAAAACACCTACGGTTGAGGTGATTGCCTTGGTAAATTCAGCTAAACAACAGCAACCACAGATTTATGCGGCTATTTTTCAGGCTATGCAAATCTGTGTACAGCAAGCTTGTGTGGCTATTGCCAGTAGCGATTGGGTCGCTCTAGGAGAAATATTTATGCGGCATAATGGCTTACAAAATGCCTTAGGTACGAGTAATCTGTTATTGGATACTTTGAGTAGACAATTATCTGCCCAACCTGGAATTTACGGCGCAAAAATATCTGGTTCTGGTCTTGGGGATTGCGTTATAGGTTTAGGTACGCTAAACAGCACCGTATTCCCGCTGGATACGGTGCAACAGCAACATGGAGTATTGCAAATACCCATAACTATTGATCCTAGGGGGCTGACATATGCCGATGAATAAACAACAAGTTATAAACAGTTTAATTAACGAGGTCTCTGTACCAAATAAAGAATTTGGCAGTGCATTTGCATCTACTAATATCGCTTTGTGTAAGTATTGGGGTAAGCGCAATGCCGAGTTAAATTTACCCATGACTAGTAGCTTGTCAATTTCTTTAGGGCATTTAGGTGCTTGTACCAAAATAGGTTTTGCTGCCGGTACTACCGATCAATATACTTTAAATAACGCAGCAGTTTCTGAAAATACAGTTTTCTATCGCCGTCTAGTAGAGTTTTTAGATTTATTTAGACCAACTGCAGATACAGTATTTAGTGTTACTACCCAAACTAATATTCCAGTAGCGGCAGGCTTAGCTTCTTCAGCTTGTGGTTTTGCCGCCTTAGTAAAGGCGATGCAAGATTTATTTGCTTGGCCATTATCCTTAGAACAATTATCGATTTTAGCTCGCTTAGGTAGTGGTAGTGCCAGTCGATCATTCTGGGATGGCTTTGTGCAATGGGATGCTGGGGTGCGTGAAGATGGTATGGACAGTTTTGCTTATTCGTTAGAACAAGAATGGTCTGAATTGAGAGTTGGTTTATTGCACATCGATAACAAACCCAAAGGTTGTTCTTCGCGGGAAGCCATGCAGGCGACGGTTGAGACTTCGCCATTTTATAAGTTATGGCCACAAACCGTGGCTAATGCTCTTACTGTAACTAAGCAAGCAATCATCGACCGTGATTTTTGGAGCTTAGGTGCTACCGCAGAAGCAAATGCATTAGCTATGCACGCTTTAATGTTATCCACTACGCCAGCGATTGTTTACACCCAAGGTGCAACTTTAGATTGTATGCGGCAGGTTTGGTGCGCTAGAGCTGAAGGCTTGAATTTATTTTTTACCCAAGATGCTGGCCCGAATTTAAAATTATTATTTTTAAGTAAAGATGAAGCAAAAGTAAAAGAATTATTTGCGCAGGTAGAAATTGTGGCGCCGTTTGCGACTATTACTAAGCCGGTGGAGTGCCTTCATGACTAATACTGCACCAGAGATGGTAATTTTAGTGGATGAACATGATAATCAACTGGGCTTGGCAGAAAAAATGCAAGCACATAAACTAGGCTTATTACATCGGGCTTTTTCAGTATTTATCTTTCGTAAATATAATAATAAGCTAGAATTACTCTTGCAGCAGCGTCAACAAGACAAATACCATTGTGGTGGCTTGTGGACTAATACTTGTTGTAGTCATCCACGTGTTGGCGAAACAGTGTTGCAAGCTGGTGAGCGTAGATTATACGAGGAAATGGGCATCAGATCTAAATTGCAAGTATTAGGTGCATTTAAGTATCGGGCTGAGTTTAGTAATGGCCTAGTAGAGCACGAATATGATTATGCTTTATTTGGCAAGTATAACGACGAACTAATACAGTTTAATCAAGCAGAAGTTCAAGGCTATAAATGGGTTACGCTTGCACAGTTACAACAAGATATGCTTAGTCACCCACAAAAATTTACGCCTTGGTTAGGCGGTGCTTTAGCTATAATTTTGGCTAATTTAACTTTAATACAGGAAGATTAATGGTTACTTATTTATATGCGGTGTTTGGTTTTATAGTTGCGATAGGGTTACTAACTACCGTGCATGAGTATGGTCATTTTTGGATGGCACGGCTCTTAGGGGTAAAAGTGCTTAGGTTTTGCATAGGTTTTGGTAAACCATTTATTTCTTGGCATGACAAAATGGGTACTGAATACGCACTGGCGGCGATTCCATTAGGCGGTTATGTCAAGATGTTAGACCAAAACGAAGGCATTGTGGCGCCTAATGAATTACATCGTGCATTTAATAATCAACCAATCTGGGCTAGGATGTTGATCATTGCTGCCGGGCCAATTTTTAATCTACTGTTTGCCATTTTAGCGTATTGGGCCGTGTTTATGCTGGGTATTTCATCGATAGTGCCAGTGCTAGGTGATATACCGCCTGGTAGCGTAGCGGCAATTGCTGGCTTAAAACCGGATCAAGAAATTATCGCCATCGATGAACAACCGATTTATTCTTGGGAAGATATTGCAGTGGCTTTGGTTAGCAATGTTGGTGATCGGGCTTTTATTAATGTTAAAGTTAAAAATTTAAAAGATAAAAAAACTGCTAGCTATGCATTAAATCTAGCAAATTGGTCATTAAATCATAATGATGAAAATATTATTAAAAATTTAGGACTCGAACCGTTAGATCCGATAGCACCGATTGTTGGTAAAATCTTACCAGATATGCCAGCCTCTAAAGTTGATCTACAACCTGGGGATGAAATTATAAGTGTCGATGGAGTTGCGGTGCAAAGTAGATCGGCGTTCATGCATTTGTTGCGCGACAAATATGATCATGGGATACATCTGGTAGTAAAACGTGATGGTGATGTTAAAACCGTATTAATCAAACCGAGTAAGAAAATATTGGATGGTGGTACAGCTGTAGGCTTTATTGGGATTCAATTTAAAGATCAGCCCTGGCCTAAGTCGTTAATTCGGGTGCAACATTATGCGCCTATGCTTGCATTGCAGAAAGCTGGTGCGCGGACCAAAGAATACTCTGTATTAACCTTAAAATTTTTACGTAAAATGGTCACTGGGCAAATGTCGTTACAGCACGTGGCTGGTCCGATTTCAATTGCTAAATTTGCTGGTCGCACCGCTGCTTCGGGTCTGGAATATTATTTGGGCTTTTTAGCCTTAGTTAGTATTAGTTTAGGCGTGTTAAACATGTTGCCGGTGCCAATATTAGATGGTGGGCATTTTATGTTTTGTATTATCGAATTACTGCGCGGTAAGCCCTTGTCGCCACGAGCGCTAAATATTGGCAACAATTTAGGCTTTGTGGTATTAGGCGGCTTTATGCTGTTAGCGGTTTATAATGACATTATGCGCGTGTTATTATGATTTTTTATATACGCTTTTGAGTAACGTCGAGAACTCTTGATGAATTGATTTAAACATCGGTACTTCCATGAGGGCGTTATAAATTTCTTCAGTACGAGTTTTATTTTCGTCTTTGCCATTGTGCATAATTATTTCACCAGCGTTATTATAATAAATGCGCAATTCTTGTTTTTGATTATCGATGGTGTACATTAAAGTATAATGACATAAAGTCGCATCATCTGTTTTAGGTGCAGCAAAATCGTCGTTAGCATACACGGTGATGCGGCAGCTGCGAGGTTCAAAATTGATAGGGAACTTGTTTTTTAAAGTGTTGAAATCTGCAATTACTGCATCGGAGAAGAATAAAAAACAATAACTTTCGCCCTTAGTGTGTGATGGAAATTCAATACCGTTCGGGGTTGCTACGTATTTGCTGATAGGTAGGGCGGTTATAAAAGCTCTAGTATTATATAAAAGCTTAAACAATTCGTTCCTGGCTTCAGAAGATTCCATCGATGACATAAACATCCCCTAACTTAGTTACAACATAAGTATAGAATAAAATTGGCGATCGTATATGAATGATACTGTGGTTAGTTACAGTGTTATATAAGACCTACATAACACGCTATCTAATATTGCAAAAAATAAAATGAATTAGCGTGTAACACTGCACCGCCGTTCATATGCCTCGCGACATATGGCTATATCTTCTAGATACCAGCCTAAGTTGTCGAGGCTAATAGCTTGTTTGGCATCTACTAGCGATTGATTTGGTTGCGGGTGAATATCGACCAGCAACATATTGGCCCCAGCAATTATGCCTTGCGCGGTAGCATGAAATATATCCGGAATATTATTTAGATCAGCATCGTTATTGCCAATAGCGTGCGAGGGATCAATACAGACCGGCATTTTAGTTAAACGTTTAATTACTGGCACCTGCGCAAAATCGACTAAATTGCGGTGTGGACTTGCATACTGTGATTTCATGCCGCGCAGACAGAAGACAATTTTATGATTGCCAGCATGCGCTATATATTCACAGGCTGAAAGTGACTCTTCCAGGGTAATGCCATAACCACGTTTATATAATACCGGAAATCTAGTTTGTGCCCCAACAGCTTTCAGTAGTTCAAAATTTTGCGCGTTACGGGTGCCAACTTGCAGCATGACACTAGTGGGGTTGTTGTACTTGTGTAAAATTTCGCTGATCGTGTCTAATTGCGAGTCATGGGTAATTTCCATAGCAATAATTTTTATGCCGTAATTACCGGCCAATTCAAATACATAAGGCAAACATTCTGCGCCTAGCCCTTGGAAACTATAAGGATTAGTACGAGGCTTAAAAGCTCCCATGCGCGCGCAAGTTAAGCCAAAACTATGTAAAATTTTAAAAGTTTGCGCGACGTTGTGTTGATTATCAACTGCGTTTAAACCAACAAAAATATTAAAGCTATTTTGATAGAATTTAATATTCTGATGCGTGAAGCCGTATGCTTGCTTGTCAGCTATCTTGCGAGCTAATAAGCGCCAGCTTGAGTTTGTTGATTGATTAATTATATTCATATTTCGTTTATGGCTAAATAAAAATTCACAAAAAAGTTAACGAAATAGTGTAACATGGTCAAAATAATATTGGCGATGCTGAATAGATTTTATGTTTAGACCATTTTTTTTATTTGTTGGCTTAAGATATGCGTACCTTAAGCGCAAGAACCACTTCATATCATTTATTTCACTGACATCTATGTTAGGGATTGCTATTGGCGTGACAGTATTGATTACCGTCTTGTCAGTAATGAATGGCTTCAATAAAGAAATTCGCGCCAAGATGCTTAATGTTACTCCGCATATAACCTTGCGTGGCGTGGATGGCATTTTAAAAAATTGGCAGCCGGTAATGCAACAAGCATTAGCCGAAACCGGCGTGATTGGTGCTGCGCCATATATCTTATCGCAAGGGCTAATTGTACAAGATGGCTTAGTCCAGCCCACGTTAGTACGTGGTATTGACCCTAATATTATTAACGATGTATATCCGTTAGAAAATAATATAATTGCCGGGGAATTCTCAGCCTTACGCGCGGGCAGTTTCGGAGTAGTTATTGGCAAGAAATTAGCCAATAATCTTGGTTTGGCGGTAGGTGATAAGCTGACCTTGTTAATTCCTGAGGCTAATATCAGTATTGCTGGTGTTGCCCCAAAATTTAAGCGTTTAACTATTCTGGCCGTGTACGATACTGGCTCTAGTTATGATGATCGCAATGCTTTTGTGCATTTAGGCGATGCAGCAAAACTATTTAAAATGCAACAAGGCATTACCGGTATTCAATTAAAAGTCAGCGATGAGCTATTAGCCAGTAAAATTGCCGCTGCTTTAAATAAAAAATTTGCTTACAAATTTTGGGTGGCAGATTGGACTACGGAATATGCTAGTTTTTTTGATGCTTTAAATATGGAAAAAACGGTGATGTGGTGTATTTTGTGTTTAATTATTGCTGTGGCAGCGTTTAATTTAGTATCCAGTTTAGTCATGATGGTCACGGATAAACGTACTGATATAGCTATTTTGCGTACGATGGGCGCCACACCAAATAGCATCATGGGAATTTTTATATCCCAGGGGCTAATTATCGGTATAATTGGCACGCTGATTGGTTTGTTGGCAGGATTATTACTTGCTGCCAATATTACGCTTATAGTTGAACACCTACAGAATTTATTAAATATTAAATTCGTGTCGGAAGATGTATATTTAATTGGCTTTGTGCCATCAATGATTAAGCATACTGATGTAATCTTAGTATGTAGCTTTTCGGTAATTATGAGTTTATTAGCAACTATTTATCCGGCATGGCGTGCGGCAAATATTGCGCCGGCGGAGGCCTTGCGTTATGAATAAGCAACTAAATCCTATAGTTTTGCAGTGCAATAACATTAGTAAAAAATTTATTGATGGTAAACAAGAATTAACCGTACTTAGCGGCGTAAATATGCAAATTAAACGCGGTAGTCAAGTTGCGATCATGGGGCGTTCTGGTTCTGGCAAGAGTACTTTGTTACAAATTTTAGCCGGTTTAGATGCGCCAACCACTGGTAAAACTTTAGTCAATGGCGAGGATATAATGGCTTTAAGCGAGACGCAGCGAGGGGTACTACGCAACCGATCGCTGGGTTTTATTTATCAGTTTCACCATTTATTGCCAGAATTTACCGCGTTAGAAAATATCGCATTACCGTTATTAATCGCCGATATTGAGCCTAAGCAGGCATTAAATACGGCGCGCGAATTAATAGCTTTAGTTGGTTTAACCGATCGTAGTGAGCATAAACCAACCAAATTATCCGGTGGCGAGCGGCAACGTATTGCGATAGCGCGCTCATTAGCAACAAATCCAGATTGCGTGCTAGCAGATGAACCAACTGGAAATTTAGATGCTGAGAATGCTGAAATGGCGTTTCAGTTAATGCAGAGCCTAAACCGCCAACGTGGTACGACGTTTGTGATTGTAACTCATGATCCAGATTTGGCCACGCGTTTAGAACATACTTATTATTTGCAAGACGGTAGTTTGATTAGGAGAGATAACCATGTTTAAAATTAAAATAGCCAATCTGCCCAGATGGATTTCCGAAATTCATTTAAAGCAATTTTTTAATAACTGCGGCAAAATGCTTGAGGCTAAAGTAGTATTGGATGAAAATACTCTCAGACCATTAGGCTACGGTTACATTATATTTGCTGATGAGCAAAGTTTAGCCAAAGCTCTAGATAAAAATGGTACCATGCTGGATGGTTCTGTAATTATAGTTGATGTAGATACAGGCTTGGAAAATGTTGAGGCATCTGAAGTGGCAATTGATTTATTAGCAGAGCCTTTGTAAGCTTGCCTCAAACCGAATAGCCTAGTCACTAAAATTTTTTCAGTGACGGGCTTTAAACAGAATATATTTAACCCCAATACCTATACCAAATGCATCCTGCATTTTTATTATTGATGGTCTATTAAATGATGAATTTTCTGAAACAATAGCAAATCCACTCATATGTTTATAATTGATAGATAACCTGATACCTAAGTTGCGCGTAATATAGCCAGTGGCAGAAATTTTTACTATAGGTATTACCTTGCTCTTATAATATCTGTTTATTATAGGTGGGTCATAATTACCAACATTTGATGAAATTAATGTTTGATGAGCTGTAACCCTAGTTGCGGATGCTCCTAATAAAAACTGGAAGTTAAATTGATTGTAGTATTCAGCAAAAAATCCCAAATAAGGATGTCTGGCATGATAATAAGATTGTACAGATCTAGATTGATTATTAACTAATACTGGTTGTCCTGGTAACTGATCTCCGGCAACTAGGATTTTGTCAAGAACTGTTTTTGGTTGCACTTCATAACCAGCTTCAACGCCAAAATAATTAGAAAGTTTAAAGCCAGCAAATGCATTATAGTTTTGAGGGTATTGTGAGAATTGCTTCTTACCAAAGCCTGCTTTAAATCTCTGCTGAATTTGAATTGCTTCTATACCAATATATGGTGAGGCAAATCCGCATGGAACAAACAATGACATGGCTAACGTGCTAGTTATCAATTTGTGATTCATCTGGTACTTCTCTATATTTATGTAAATCTATTAAAAAAATTCTCTAAGCTTTAGTTTATGACTATTTATTTTATGTTCAGCCCTTTTAATGGTCTCTAGTATAAAATTTTCAATATTGACGATTGATGATTGCATGCTATTTATTGCGGCTATTTCAGATCGCTCTAATTTTTTATTAGTTTGCCACGAATCTAATTTTTGCTTAGACAGTTCTAATTCTTGAGCCGAGTGCATACACTCTTTTATAAGATTAGCGATAGATTCTTGTGCCGCAGACAATTTAACTTTGTTTAAAGCGGGTTCTTCTAATAATATGCAATCAGCATTTTTCATTACTTTTGCAGCATTAGTAATTACGCTTTGAATATCTTGAGATAATTGAGCAATTTGTTTTTCTATATTGGTTCTTATAGAAGCCGCAGCCGCAGTTTGACCATCTTTGCGAGAAGCGTTGACTCTTTCTTTTTCCATTTCTAGTTTTATTGTGGTTATGGCTATATCTTGTTGTTGATTTTTTTCTTGCAGGCTGGCGATTAAATCAGCATCTTGTTGTTTTTGTTGTTTCATTTCTAGTTTTATTGTGGTTATGGCTATATCTTGTTGTTGATTTTTTTCTTGCAGGCTGGCGATTAAATCAGCATCTTGTTGTTTTTGTTGTTTCATTTCTAGTTTTATTGTGGTTATGGCTATATCTTGTTGTTGATTTTTTTCTTGCAGGCTGGCGATTAAATCAGCATCTTGTTGTTTTTGTTGTTCCATTTCTAGTTTTATTGCGGTTATGGCTATATCTTTTTGTTGTTCCATCTCTGACTTTAATAATGATGTTGCTTCATTTCCCGCCGTATTCTCTTTATACTCGCTGGAAGCAGATGTTTTAGGCCCTGCAAAAATATTATTAAGTGTCGAATAAGGAAAATAATTTCCCAGCAACTTTCTCATGGTTACCAGTTTAATTAAAACATTTTCATTTATAAGTTGATTGTTTAATATATATTGGCAAATAAAATCAATAAAATTTTGGAATGCTGCATCTTGATCTTGGGGTGTAAAAACTTCTTCAGCAAACTTCACTAGCTGGTTAATCACCACAATGCTCTGATCTTGGTATAAGCCACTTGATTTGCGATCATTAATTAAATCAATCACTTTATTTGCCAGCTCGGATCTATCGATAGATTTAGTATTGTCATCCCTGGTTTTTTGTCGTCTAGTATTATGTTGCGTATTGGTCGAGGGTTTAGACGTCCCGGCTGCATTTGAACGCTCCAACATGGCACTTATTTTTGATTTCTTCTGCGCCATAGTATTGGGGCTTATGTGAAAGTAAGGGCTTTTAGGCTTTTTTTTATTTGGCGATGGTAACCGAAAGTTGTTTTTACTTGGGGTAGTAGTTTTTTTTGTAGTATGGTAGAAGGTTTTGGTAGGTGGGGCAAGCAGTCTATTAAGTTCTAGCTGTATATTTAAAACTTTTATTAATGATGTAATTACTTTCATTTGATGATCTCTAGTAGTATTTGCCTCTGGAACTGTCCTAGAAAAATCATTCATGATTTTTTCAGCTTCAACTAGGGCGTTCTTAGTGCAGTTGATACTTGCAAATTGAAATCCTTTTTTACTCTCTGCGTTGAGTAATAATTCGCTGCTGGTTAATAAAAATTCTGATAAATTACTAAAACTACTTTTAAAAAATGCTTTAACCGTGATAAAAAATCTATCTATATCGAGTATAGCGTTTAAATAATTGCTTATATCGATCGGTTCATTTTTAATTGAATCATAGGTTTTAACCATATGTTCGCTCATATCTATGAGATTGCTTGATGTTGGCTCAGGGGTGCTTTTTTGTGCTGATGATTTAAGAACATCGATAATTTGTTTAAGTAGCGAGGGTTGATCTTTTTTTACGTCACTAGCCATTGAATTCACAATCTTGCCCACCATATGTTTTTATATTCTGCAACAGTTTATCAGACTTGTTATATTAGTGCAATAAATGACGTAAATAATGCGTGAACGATACATACAAGGATAAGTTAATGTGAGCCATACAAGGCAGCGAGCCCAAAATATATGACTCCCATAATTCGTGCATAACTTTTAAAACCCAATCAAGCGTAAATTGAATATGTTTAGTTTGTAGATGAATGAAACTGCCGAAAATACGGATATATTTATTAGTGCTTATCTGATTATGATCAGGCATACACTCTTTTAGGTAAGCTTTAAATTTTTGCATAATCTAAATCCAGCGTCGTTCATTTCGCTACCGATAGCTGCCGTGCTGTTTTTGCTGGGCATCTCTGTAACTTTAGTTATGCCGAGTTTACCTGCGTTACCGTGGACTTTTGCAATGGCGGTTAGCGCCATTAGCCTATTGACAATGAATAATAAATATTTATTAAAACACGGTGGCATTTTTCTGCTAGGCTTTGCATTTATGGCCTACCAGGTAAATCAGCATTTAGCTACTCAATTACCAGCGGAGCTTAATGGCCAGACAGCAACTGTTATTGCTAATATTTCTAGTGTAGTAGAAGTCGGTGCGGATAATAAATTAAGCTTTATCGCTGAAATATTAAGCTTGGCGCATGCTGTAGGCACATGGCCTAAGCCAGGACTAATTAAAATAACTTGGGAACAGCCAGCTTATACGCCACAACCCGGGCAACAATGGTTCTTAACAGTTAAACTAAAAAAACCGCGTGACTATGCTAATCCTGGGAGTTTCGCCAGTGAGAAATTATTTTTTCAACAGCGGATTGCGGCGTTGGGTTATGTGTTGCCAGATAGCGGCAATCAATTAATTCAAGAAAGTCGAGTTATACAGAATATAAATAAATTGCGCCAGTATTTATGCGCTAAGATTGTTGCGGGTTTAGCGAACCAAAGATTTGCTGGCGTAATTGTTGCTTTAGTAGTGGGGAATAAAAATTTAATCACTACCGAACAATGGCGTGTATTTCAAAATACCGGTACGGCACATTTAATGGCTATTTCTGGTATGCACTTAGGCATTATTGCCAGCATAGTCTTTATAGCAATTAAAATTTTCTGGCGTTTTGCGCCGGCTAATTTCTTACATATTCCAGCGCCATGGTTAGCGGCGTGTGCTGCGTTAACAATAAGTTTAATGTACGCTGCATTAGCTGGATTATCAGTATCTACGCAGCGTTCGATAATCATGCTTGCGGTGTATTTACTAGGAACTTTATGGCGCCGAAAAATCTCAGTATTGCAAAAGTTTTGTCTGGCGTTATTATTAGTATTAATTTTCGATCCATTTGTAATATTATCCGTAGGGTTTTGGTTTTCGTTTTTAGCCGTTGGCTTTTTATTATATGCATTTGCTGGGCGCAAGCTAGAAAATAATAATTGGCTGGCACCATGGCGTTGGTTGCGACCACAAATGGTAGTCGCTATTGGTTTATTGCCAATTAGTTTATTATTCTTTGCGCAGACTGCGATTTATGCGCCAGCTATAAATTTATTAGCAATTCCATGGGTGTGTTTTTTGGTGTTGCCATTAAGTTTGCTGGGCGCTGTATTGCTTTTGTTAAATATAAACTCAGGTATCGTTTTGTTAAAATTAGCAGAACTAAATTTTTCTGTTTTATGGGACTTATTAAATTTATTACAGGACGCGCCAATATATTTTTGGCAACCGCCAACAAGGTATTTACTGTTAACTATGTGGTGCGCCATGTTAGGTGCACTATGGCTATTTGTGCCTAAAGGCCTGCCCGGTCGCTTTTGGAGTATCTTTAGTTTTGTTGCGTTGTTTCTACCGCGGATAGATAATCTATTGCCAGAGCAAGTTGAATTTACGTTATTAGATGTCGGGCAAGGGTTAGCTGCAGTGATTCGTACTCAGCGACATGTATTAATCTATGATACCGGGGCTAAAAAAAGTACCAGTTTTGATCTCGGCAGTAGAGTAGTTATACCGTACTTACGGACTATAGGGGTGCAACAAATAGATACGTTATTAATTAGCCATGCAGATAATGATCATATCGGTGGTGCAGAAAGCATCTTAACCAGTATGCAAGTACAAAAATTAATGCTAAATGACCAGACTTATTTACCTGCTTATAATAAGCATACTTGTTTAGCTGGCAAGTCTTGGACTTGGGATGGAGTAAAATTTATGGTCTTGCATCCTAATAATTATAATAATTTTACTAAACGTAATGATCAGTCTTGTGTGCTACAGGTGCAAGCTGGTAAACAAAAAATATTATTAACTGGAGATATAGAAACTAAAGCGGAACTAAATTTAATTGCTAGTTATGGATCCCAATTACAAGCAGACCTGTTATTAGTGCCGCATCACGGTAGCAAAACATCTTCTAGTGTAGAATTTATCCAAGCAGTGCGCCCCAAATATGCTCTGATACCAGTGGGGTATAAAAACCAATATGGCCATCCCAAGCAGCAAATTCTACAGCGTTACCAAGATTTACAAGTACCAGTTTTGCGTACCGACTTGGATGGGGCAATTAGTTTTAAATTTGGCCAAGCGGCAGAGAGTAAACTACAACCGCAATGCTACAGGCGCGAGCAGTCTAAGTTTTGGCTGGCTAAATAACGCTGACTTAGTGTAAAATGAGCAGACTTTCCCATAAATTAGGTAATTCTAAGTGCAAACAGCGGCGGTTGGTCCTAAAAATAGTGTGTGGCGGGCTTTTAGGCAATTAATGCTTAGCGCCAGGGTATATACTAAGGCTTTAGTTCTTGCGGTAGTTGGATTACTAATTACCAGGTTGGCTGAGGCCAGCATCTATAAATATTTAATTCCGCATACGCTAGACGATGGTTTCATTGCGCAAAAAACTGAATTTTTAAAAAATATGCCAGTATTGTTTATTGGTATTTTTATGGCGATTGGTTTAGGTGAATTTTTATCTAAATATTGCATGGGATACGTTGGGCGGAGTGTGGTGCGTGACTATAGACAACAAATGCTCGAACATCTATTACGAGTGCCCATGGCGTATTATAAGCAACATACCATAGGCGAATTAATTTCTAAAATAAATTATGATGCAGAACAAGTTGCTACGGCAGTTTCAGATGCGGTACGCGAATTTTTAAATAGTATCGTGGCAATTATAGTTTTATTTAGTGTGATGTTAAGCATAAGCTGGCAAGTAACTTTGGCAATTATGGTGGTGGCGCCAGTGGTAAGTTTAGCTTTACGTTTGGTTGGCAAACGTATGCGCCGTTACAGTACTAAGGTGCAACACACTATGGGTGAGTTAACCCATGTTACGGCTGAAGTAATAACTGGCCATCAGGTAATTAGAGTTTATCAGGGTGATAAATATGAACGGCAGCGAATTGCTAAAGTCACCGAAGATAATTTGCAGCAAGAATTAAAAACTTTTTTGATTGCCGGCTTAAGCGCGCCATTAATGCAGTTTATTGGCGGTTCGGTTTTAGTGTGTTTTATTTATTTAGTAACGTTAGACAGCATTAGCTTACCGCCGGGACAAATATTTGGTTTAATCGGTGTATTGTTTGCTTTAATCAGGCCGCTAAAGCAAATCAGTGGCGTGAATAATGTATTTCAGAAGGGTATCGCTGGCGTTGAAAGTATTCATAAATTATTGCAAGTGCCTATTGAAATCAACTCTGGGCACAAAATTATTACTAACTGTAATGGCGAAATAAGATTTGAACACGTCAGTTTTGCCTATCCAGATGAACCAAATAATTTAATCTTAACCGATATTGGTTTTAGCGTAGCACGTGGTAAAACACTAGCTATAGTTGGGCGCTCAGGTAGCGGTAAATCAAGTTTGATTAGTTTAATTCCCAGATTTTTCCCGGTGACCGCAGGTAAAATTTACTTAGATGATCTGGATATAACTAGTTTAGAATTAAATAATTTGCGTGCACATATTGCTTTGATTACCCAACAAGTAGTTTTGTTTAATGACACGGTGGCAAATAATATAGCTTACGGTCGGCAAGGGGCAAGTATGCAAGAAATTAAGCATGCTGCAGCAGTAGCGAATGCTTTGGATTTTATTGAAAGTTTGCCCTTAGGTTTTGCTACGCCAATTGGTGAGAACGGTTGTTTACTGTCTGGTGGCCAACGGCAGCGACTAGCTATTGCTCGTGCAGTACTAAAAGATGCACCAATATTGATTATGGATGAAGCAACTTCGGCATTAGATACTGAATCTGAATTAGCGATTAAAATCGGTCTTGACAATTTAATGCGTGATCGCACGACTTTAATTATTGCGCATCGTTTGTCAACGATAGAAAAAGCAGATAAAATTTTAGTGATTGATCAAGGTAAAATCATCGAAATAGGCACCCATACGCAATTGTTCGCTGCGCATGGACGTTACGCTCAATTACAACGAGCCCAACTTTCTCAAGAACTGGTAGATAATTAATAAATGCTATATGTGGATAAAATTATAATCGATCAATGGTACAATCCTAAAATTTGGGGTTGGTTATTGTGGCCATTTAGCCGCATGTTTGATTATATAGTGAGAATTCGCAAATATTGTTATGCAAAAAATTGGTTGGCCAAATATCGCTCACCAGTGCCGGTAATAGTTGTAGGAAATATAACTGTTGGTGGTACCGGTAAAACCCCATTAGTAATTTATTTGGCGCAATTGTTGCGAGCTAATGGCTATAAACCTGGGATTGTCTCGCGTGGTTACAAAGGCTTGGTTAACTCGGTAATATTAGTCTCACCATATTCAGATCCTAAAGTTGTAAGTGACGAAGCGGTATTGTTAGCTAATCGTGCGCAATGTCCAGTGATTGTAGCCAAAAAGCGCGCAGTAGGGATTAAACAAATTGTGCGGCATAATAACGTTAATATAATAATCAGTGATGATGGCCTGCAGCACTACGCTATAGAACGCGACGTAGAAATTGCGGTAATTGATGGTGATCGCAGATTTGGCAACGGCCATAGTTTACCGATGGGGCCATTGCGCGAACCGGAAGCTAGATTAGATAGCGTGGATTTATTAGTGGTTAATGGTGGCAACAATATAAGTGAAAGAGAAACTAGCATGCGTATGGTCTGTAAAAAAGTTTATTCGCTAGGACATCCAAATAAAACTCTCGACCTAGATTATTTTACAGGTCGCACAGTGCATGCTATTGCTGGTATCGGTTATCCAGAGCGATTTTTCCAACAACTGCGTAATTTAGGCATTGAAATAATTCCGCATGCTTTTCCGGATCACTATCAGTTTAGTCCGGCTGATATCTCGTTTGCAGATGTATTACCTGTATTAATGACCGAAAAAGATGCGGTAAAGTGCAAGCATTTTGCCCAAGCTAGGCACTGGGTAGTAGCGGTAACAGTAGAACTACCAGTAAGCTTTGATGAAAGTTTATTAACTTTAATTAAGGATATTAAACATGCTCGATAAAAACTTACTTGAGATCTTAGTCTGCCCGCTTTGTAAGGGCAAGCTAATGTATTATAAGCCTAGTGGCGAGTTAATTTGTAAAATTGATCGCTTAGCTTATCCGATTCGGGATGAGATTCCAGTGATGTTAGAAAGTGAAGCGCGTGCAATGGCCAGTGATGAAGAGGTATTAAATACTTAATGCGCAGCAAAACTATTGCCCAGGTACTATCAATACTAAGTCCAAGTATCGTACTGCGTGCTTTAGCTATGGATATTTTTATTCCTTGTTTGCCGATGGTAGCCAAGGAATTTAATGCTAGCTTTGGTGCAGCGCAATGGGTATTAAGCATTTATTTTATTGGTGCAGGTTTAGGCCAGTTAGTAATGGGGCCATTGGCCGATCATTTTGGACGACGCAAAGTTATACTAAGTAGTATTGTGCTGTTTGCGGTAAGTTCTATTTTGTGCGCGGGTGCTAATTCAATTTATGAATTAATATTTTTTAGATTACTACAAGGTATTGGTGCTTGTGGTACGACAGTGGTTACTCTAGCGATAGTGCGTGACTTGTTTGAAGATCATGCTACACCTAAAGTCTACAGTTACGTAAACAGTATCATAGCTCTAGCGCCAATTTTGGCGCCATTATTAGGTGGCAGCTTGTTAGTTTGGACTGGTACTTGGCGTAGTTGTTTTTATTTTGTGACGGTATTTAGTTTATTAGCGTTTGCAGTAAATTATTTTTATTTAAAAGAAACTAATCCTAGATTCGCAGTTGACGTACAATTAGAAAAAATAAAACTATTAAGCAATTATCGAGAGATTTTTACTAATAAGTTATTCCTGATTTTTACTTGTTGTTCTATTGCTGGTTTAAGTGGTTTGTTTTTGTTTTTTTCTATGTCGGCAATATTATTAATTGATATTTTAGCGGTGGCGCCAGATAATTATGGTTATTATTTTGGTTTTAATTCGATTATTTATTTATGTGGCAATATGTTAAGCCCTAAATTACAGCAAAAACTCGGTTCTGATCGGGTAATTAAAATTGGTAGTGGTTTGGCGTTATTGGGTGCGGTAGTTATGTTATTATGGCATTGGCAATTAGGTTTGAGCAAAACAGGATTATTAGCGCCAAATTTATTAATAACTTTTGGCATTGGCTTAATCTTTGGTCCATGTATGGCGGGAGCAATGCGTAATTTCAAACATATAGCTGGTATGGCGTCAGCTAGCTATGGTGCGTTATTGTATTGTATAAGTGCCTTGATTGTTGCCTGGGTGATGCAATATCAGATCAGCAATACATTACCCTTGGCTATAATGATATTAATTATGAGCGTTTTTAGTTTATTAATCTTAAGGAAAGTTTAACATGCAACAATACAAAATTGCGGTAATCGTTGGCAGCTTACGTGGTGAGTCGTTAAATCGTAAACTTGCAATTGCTATAGGTAAGATGTTACCAACCGAGTTTAGTTTGCAGTATATAAATATTGCTGATTTGCCATTATATAATCAAGATCACGATGATAAGCCAACTGAATCCGTAAAAAAATTAAAAAATGATATTTTAGCTGCCAACGGCTTATTGTTTGTTACACCTGAATATAATCGTTCTATGCCTGGGGTGTTAAAAAATGCTTTAGATCATGCTTCGCGTCCTTACGGTCAAAGCGCCTGGAAAGGTAAACCAGCGGCGGTCATAGGTGTATCTATAGGCGCAGCCGGTACCGCTTTAGCTCAACAACATCTACGCAATGTATTAGCCTACTTAGATGTGCCGACTTTAGGTCAGCCAGAGATGTTTATACACGCCAAAGATGGTTTATTTGATGAACAAGGCAATATTGGTCCAGCCAGCCAGCAGTTTTTTCAGAACTGGGTTGAACAGTACACTGCGTGGATTAAGCAGCATTGCTAAGATGAGCGCAGAGAGCTAGTCTCTGTGTCACTGCCATTAAGTTGAGTAATAATTATTTTACGTGACCCTCATGTGCGACCCACATATACACGACCCACTTTTACCTTAGCTAGCGCGGTACAAACCTGGCACGATTGCTATACAGCCGACCTTTAGGCAATGCCTGTTTTGTAATATGTTAGATACTTTTTTACGTTTCATATGGCTAATAAAGCCTTGCTTACGAAGCATAAGCCGCATCCGAATCCATTACCAAACGTTCTCGACACCCGTGCGTTTTTCGCCAACTAACTTATAATAGTTTAATCGCAGAAAACTAACAGTTGGTGGACTAATGAATAATAATATTACTGACCAGCCAGCAATCGTGCATCAGTATAAAATGAGCGGTCAGCAACCACGGCCCCTAACTACAACCTCCATGGAAGTAATTCGTGTCTTACATGTGGCCATCGAGTATGGCCAAGCCGTGCTAGGTGGGCTAGGCATGGTAACCACACAAATTGTCGATGCACAAAATAGATTTGTATCTTCCAGCTCAACGCAGTTTGCAGCAAGCATTATAACGCCATATTACAAAAATCTATATAAAGATTATTTAGAAATTAATTTAGTAGCTGAATGTGTACATCAATACAACAGCCAATATATTATTAGTAAAATATATCTTGTTCAACAAGGGCTAAATAAGCATTATTTAGTAGAGCCACCAGAGCAACTTAGCAAATTATTTGAAATTAACTCAGTGCATGAAATCTACGCAGATATGATCCACAGTTCGTTTATAGAAAGAATAAAATATTTCAACAGCGCAGTAGCAGGATTTGTTAATGATAGCAGCGAAAATACAGATATATTACAATTACATGATTGGCAAGCCGCATTAGTACCCATATTGCTAAGAACAGTATATCATAACAATTTAATTAGAAGCGTATTTGTTGTGCATATTGATAATGCTGACCGTGGCAGATACCATAGTGATCTTCTGAAGGGGATCGGGTTACAGTTCCAAAATGGTTACAATATGCTAAAAGCTATTGGCTTAATTTATGCCGATAAAATCGTAGCTGTTTCACCAAGTTTTTTGCGTGAATGCTTGTGCACTAAAAGCGAGAATATAGAAATTGAGGCTTTAAGAAAAATATTTGTGCTTGCTAAAGTACTTGATCAAAAAACCCACGGCATTCTAAATGGCTTTAATTTTGATAATTATTGCCAAGTTAATAAACTTATAACAGATCCGGAAAATGTATATAGTGAAAAATTAAGAATAAAATACCATTTATCCAGGCTTTTGTGTGGCTCACGTTCCGAATGGAAAATAAATCCCGAGTTACCGCTAATATTGTATGTGGGAAGATTTTCTCCGGAAAAAGGTGTTGATACTTTTCCACAAGTAATTCCTGCGCTCAAAAACAAAGCCGTATTTATTGCAGTTGGACGTGGTATTACTGATGAAATATTCTTTTTAGTAACCAATCATAGCAGACGTACTGATAACGTATTCATTACCTTTAGCGAAGAAGAGCAAAAGAAATATATTGCCATCATGCGTGCCGGTGCTGATTTTACATTTGTACCATCACACCGAGAGTCATGTGGTCTTACTCCGATGGAGGGATTCGCTAATGGCTCACTTTGTATTACCTCTGGCATCGGTGGTCTAATCGATTCAGTGATTCCATTAATACACCATGACAAAGACAATACTAGCGGAAACGGCATTTTTTATGAAGATATGCCCAATAGTCAACAGAACCCTTCGCTAATATTAGCTTTAAATAACGCAATTACAATTTGGCAAGAGCTAACAGAACTACAAAAAAACAAATTACAGATACGCATCATTAATGAAGCCAAACGCTTTGACTGGCTCACTGAAGAAGGCGCCTTAAGTCAATATTTAACTGTATATAAAGAAACATTAAGCACACTGTCTACTGCTTCTAGCAAAAAAACGCTAGCTAATCGCTATTCGATTAACTGAGGTTTTAGCACTAAAGCTGAAGGGACGCTATTCAAATGCTTATAAAATTTTGGATTTAAAGAAAAATATTCTTTAAAAAACTCACAAATTTTTTCAGGTCCATCACTTTCTATATTAAATACTAATAAATCATTTGGCCGATCTTTAAAGTAATTCAATACCTCATGGTGGTGAATATCCCATTCTTGTCGCCATTGCTCAATCAACCCATCCTTTGTTGACTTATATTTTTCGCATAGCACCTCAACATAAGATTTATTATTTTCTATATCTATATGCTTACACCGACTTTTAATCCAAGCCTCGATACTTCTAGTATTTAGAATAAATTTGCTCCCGGGATATTGTTTGTCTAAATCTTTAAATAAAGTTTGCGCAACATATACTGGTGGGTCAGAATAGATATTCTCCATATCAAAAAACCCAATAAATCTAGCATATTCAGCTGAAATAAGCGGCCTGTTGTTCTTATAATTGTCCATTATGGAGCTAGCTAATTTCCCATTACCATAATGGATGCTAGGTACATGATTTTCCCAAAATAAATTTATTAGCGATTGAGTGCCTGATTTATTAAATCCAATTTGAAATATTTTGCCTGGTAATTTTTTTAAGCTAGAGCTTGCAGCTTTAGAGTTAAACTGATTGAGTATAGCTGGAAAAGCAACAGTAGAATGCACTTGATCAAAAGTCAAAACTGGTCGATTAACAATAGATTTATAAGTCTTGATATACTCTTCAGAAGCTTCCGCATCCCAATCAAAACGCTTAGCTTCTATTATTAACTTGCCTAACAGAGAGTCTAGAAATCCTTCTTTATACCATTGCGCATGCATTTCACTAGCTTTAATTATGGCCTGCTTGAGATTTTCTTCGCGAGTATCTTTATCATAATCAAATAAAAATCCTGTCCCTGTATAAGATTTTTCATCATATGGTATAACGCTATCTGGTAACCCTTGTATTTTGGAAGCAATGGTGATAGAACCACATGCTTGTGCTTCCATAGGTACTATACCGCCAGTTTCATTATTAGATAGAACTAAAGTGAAATTTGAAGCTGCACGGATTAATTTACCAACCGCCTGTTGCTCTTGCGGATCTTCAATAACCAACACATCTGTTTGTTCTTTTAAACCTTCTATTATCATGCTTACCGCATTCTTTTTATCTATGGTAACTTGAATACCCATAACGATCAGAATCGCGTCTTGATTTCTAATCGCACCTAATGCAGCAGGTAATAAATCCACCCCTTTTTCATTAGCAAATCTGCCGACAAATAAAAACCAATTTTTAGATGGATCAAGCTGCGGATATTTACTTACTAGAAAATTTTTAATTCTTTGCTTATCATCAATTACAGAGCTGATATTAAATGCAAAATCACCCAAATTGTCCCTGGATGTAGCATCCCAATCTTTATATGGAATCCCATTTGTTATACCAACAAAACGCTGATTAGCTTGCAATTTATTAAATATATCTTCTAATCCATGCGCCACTCCATTGAAAATTTCTTTAATAACTGATTTAGATACAATGCCTACATGATCAGCATAAACTAAACCTAAGGCATGTAATTTTAGATGGTCACCTCTAATATGTGATTTTAATTCTGGAAATGAAGTTTCAAAATTATCAGGTAAGCCTACAGAATTAAACAGCGCCTTAATTGCGTGTGGCTCTCTTACATACCCATGTTCACGCTCTAACAACATATGAATTGTAAAAAACACATACGGAATTGGTTTTAATTCATTTTTAGGAACTTGTAATATAGTTTGATAATTTTTTAAATTTTCGAACTCTTTAATTAGACAGCCACTTAAGCCTGTATGCCAAGTATGTAAATGTACTATGTCAAAAATTGGCAGTTGCTTGACAGGCATCCTGACAAAAGCCGCAACCGCGCTATTGAAAAATTCCATTCTGTTTCTTGGGTGTGAATGCTCAAATGGCAAATATATTTTTCGTTGTTCTTCGACGTCAAACAATCTTTTAACCAAGGGATTAGTGAGTGGTTTGACCAGATAATGATAAATTAACTCACCTTCACTTTGTTCACTACCAGCACGATAAATACATGATGTATGTTTAACACCTTTATAGATATGATCAACAATTGCTAGCTGCTCTAAATCAGCATAATATCCATTGTATACATCATAAAAAGGAGTAATAATTGAAACAGTCACGCCAGCATCCTTCTTAGCAATTGCTGGCAACAGACCACTGGTAACTGCCCCAAGACCACCAACTTTCGAACCTTTATATTCTATAGCTACATGTAACACATTTATCATGCTGTCTCCCTGACAATTATTATCCTATTATTAGACGACGTCTACGTTCATCCTCATCTACAACTTCAACTTGGGTTTCATGTTTTCTATCTCCAATACAAGCTGCGCCCAAATGTTTAATACTAGCCTTAGCTCTTGAGGCAAAAGTCCAGAATAAACTACGCGCCTCAGCAAATCCGTGTTCGATTATAGTCGGGATTCCAATCTTATTATAAACATTTTCAACAAAAACTGGCGGCATATAATAAAAAATCGCGTTGCCCATTCGTTTTTTATAATTGTATAGAGCAGCAAAGATAAAGTTAAGGTTATGATGATGATGGTGGTGATTATGGTTGTGATGGTGATGGTGGTGGTTATGGTTGTAATAGCCATTATTGTTGTATGTCAAAGTACCATCAGTATAACAAGTATCCCCTACAGGTCTGACTAGATAATTTATTAATTCCTCACAAATTTGTTTAATTTTATCATCTTGTTCGTTAATTAATATTCGCAATTGCTCAATAAAGTCGAGTTCACAATTTCTTATGGTTACTATTAATTCACTTACTAATTTAGTTGCGGTTGGATTTAAAGCCTGTGAATGAGAAAGACTAGTTTTAAATAATTGATGCTCCTCTAAAATTTTCGGAACATGCACTCTACATACAGCAAAATCATCATGACTTATTATTTCCTGAATATTGGTAACTATATCTTCTTTTGATTTGATACTTCTTGAATTTGTTGTGTATCTATTAAGTTTGGCTTCTATGTTTTGTTCATCTAGTAATAGCTTCAAACATACGAAGACGCTCTTGATTATGTCAACAATATCTTGTCTATTGGCCTCGGTAATCGCAGTAATCATCAATGTATACCCTCCATGGCAAAGTTAGTTTAGTTTAAAAACTCAAGGCTGCGCTTACTCCAAACGAAGCGAATAACTTTAGTATAAGAAATATTGCATAATTTACTAAAATTTAGACAAAAATTTATGACCCGTGACTAAAGACGCATAACGAGGATATTAATACTAGCCATCAGCAGGACATGGGCCAAATAATAGACCAATCCCTAAAGTTAGAATCGAATTGGGTATCAACAGACCAAACTTGGTTAAGCCAAAAAACCAGTGAGCAATTAGCATTAAACTACCACCAACCGTATTTTAAACCAATAGAAACATTTTGGCCTAAAGTAAAGATTAGTTATGTAGGTAGAGGCCATTGTACATAAATCACCAACATTATGTGTATGGCCCTGTATCAATACGAGCTGGTTGTTGCGTTTTATGCCTCATTGATACAGAATGGTTTGATGCTAATAAGATTTAAGTGCGTGCGCAATGAATTTCATTTTTGTTAATTTAGGCCGAACGTTGGTTAGCCAATTTTCTCAGGGGTGTGAGTAACTAGCTTTGTAAATGGGGTAATCGGAGATTCACAGGAAGAGGCTAATTGAATCATGTTTAATGATCTTGAATTTAATCGTAATGCTATTTCTTTAGAATATTCAGAAATGCAACATAGAACTGATAGTGATTTGCATCGTGCTAATGCTTATGTAAACCACATGGAAGCAGGTAAAAATTTTAAGCGTAAAAAAAAATGGTCGCAGGCGATAAAGGAATTTTCACTGGCAGCTAAATGCTGGAAATATGATGCATCGGCCAACTACAAGGCCGCGTTATGTCACGAAGAGCTTGGCCAATATGCGCAAGCATATGAGTTATACATTGGCTTAAAAGTTAAGCCAGAAAAGCAAGATCTTGTGAAAATGCATATTCAAAGCTGTGATTTGGTGTTATTTAAGAAAGGCTCTAAATTGCTTGCCGAAGGCATTGAGTTACGCGACAAAAATAATATAATCGAGGCCATTAAAAAATTAAACTCAGCGTTAGATTGTGTTACAAAATCTGAATTAGGGCAAAATCTAGCCAAACAGCTGGAAACTTTTAATAAACAATTGCATTGGGATGAATTTAGACACATAGTTAACGGCAAATTTACAAATGCTCTTAAATGTTACGACGATGGTGCTTTTAAGGTTGCTGATGGGTTTTTAGAATGTTGTAAAATTGACTATGCTATCTACGAAGATTATCTTTCAGAAGAAGAGAATAAACAAAGAGACGAAATTGATTCACTTTTGGGGCGGATACGTAAAGCTAAAGAGAAAAGAGATAATATTGAACTGCAAGACCTAATCAATGAAAAATTAGAATCAGTTAAGCAAGAATTATGTGATCGACAATTTTTATCTGCAACGAGGCATATGGAGGCAATTTTAGAGCTTGCCAATAAGATTACCAATGAACAAGATGTGGCTGATATTGGGTATGTCGCTTCTACTCTTATAAGTAACGCAATTTTTGAATTAAACATTATGCGTGTTCAATTTGAAAATAGGCATTTAAAAGAGCCAGCCAAAATCGCCAATGAGCTAATAGATGATATTATTATAACTCACCCGTTGAGCAAAGAAGATCAAAGAGATATATTTGCTTTTTTACAATCTTATATATCTGAGTTTTGGTTGCGTCTCGATGGGCAAAATTTAGAACAATTATTATCAGGAATTAAAAACTTGGTGATTAATGCATTAGTAGCATACAAATTCTTTATTGCCTGTATATACGAGGCAAAATATTATATGAATGAGCCTATTATTTTACGCGATAACATCAGGGATTATATACAAGCTAATTTACCGCAAGAAACTGCGCCTGTTCTTGAGTTGGAAATTTTTAAAATTCAATATGCAAGCTCTTGCTCTAGTAGATACTCTAGTCCAAGTACCAGCCCCATATTCTTCCGCACTAAAAGCGTATCGCTGCTCCCCCTAGCTACAGCTATGGATGACGAACAGCTACCAACATATTTTTTGGGGCAAGGGTTGAGCTTGCAAGTTGGCTGTTGACCAATTTTTATTGTGTAGTGGCGGCCCGCTGTGGCCGCCCGTAACAGGCTTTAACCTAGCTGTTGACCTCGTTATTACTTACCTTAGTAGTCTCTGTACTACTGGCACTAGAACTAGTAGCAGGGCTGATGGTACTTTCAGGGCTATCTGTAACGTTCTTATTGCCACCACGCTTACGGTATTGATGGCGTCTAGAATTACGCTTGCGTGGTGGTGCAGCACCATCCGCAGTTATCTCTGTTGCGGTTGCTGTAGTAGTTTCAGCCGCTGGCGCTGGTGTATTAACTACTGGTCTTGGGCCACGTTGTTCACGATTATCACGATTACGATTATTGCGATTGCGGTTATTGTTATTATGCGTGCGGTTATTATTACTAAATCTAGTATTGCTGGTATTTGCTATAATATTAGCGTTGCTGACTTTGCTGGTTGCATCAGTTGTACTTGCTTCTTCATCACTACCTAAAATGGTGGTCAAAAAGCGCCGGATAATACCTTGTTTTTGTGGTGCCATATTTGGATTAAAATTAGATACTGCTGGAATATTGCTACGGTCTATAGCAGGTTTAGCAGAATTATACTGATTTCTAGGTACATCTGGTTTTGATGCCAAAGAGTAGCTTACTGGATCTTCTATGCCATCATTTGCATCATCTTTTTTGATACGCTTCAGATTATAATTAGGCGTGGCAAGATGTTGGCTAGGCATTAAAATGATCTTTATATGATGCTTGCGTTCGATATCCAAAATTGCCTGGCGCTTTTCATTAATTAGATAAGTGGTAACTTCTACTGGCACTTCTATATACACTTGCGCGGTATTGTCTTTAATTGCTTCTTCTTCGATCAGACGAATCATATTTAATGCTAAAACCTCTATACTGCGAATTGTGCCTTGGCCCAAACATCTGGGGCACTGAATATCGCGTGCTGAGGCTAACTCTGGACGTAAGCGTTGTCGCGACATTTCCAATAAGCCGAAACGTGAAATACGCCCCACTTGTACACGTGCGCGGTCCATAACCAGAGCGTCTTTTAAACGTTGCTCAACAGATTTTTGATTACGAACTACGTTCATATCGATAAAGTCGATGACGATCAAACCGCCTATATCGCGTAAGCGTAATTGGCGGGCTATTTCTTCTGCTGCTTCAAGATTAGTATTGTAAGCAGTTTCCTCGATGTCGCCACCACGCGTAGCGCGTGCGGAGTTAATGTCAATTGAAATTAAAGCTTCAGTATGATCAATTACAATTGCGCCACCAGAGGGCAGGGTGACTTCGCGCTTAAAGGCCATTTCAATTTGGCTTTCGATTTGAAAACGGCTAAATAGCGGAATACTGTCGTTGTATAATTTAACGCGACTGATAAAGTCGGGACGCATCATGCGTATATGCATAGAAGCATCTTCGAAAACTTTTGGTGAATCAATTAATATTTCATTAATGTCAGGGCGTAAATGATCACGTATCGCTCTGACAATTAAGCTACTTTCTTGATAGATTAGAAATGGTGCGCTACGTTCTTTTGCTGCTTTTTCTATAAAAGTCCATTGTTGGACTAATACATCTAAATCCCATTGCAGGTCTTTAATATCACGACCCATGCCAGCAGTACGCACGATAACACCCATGTTATCTGGAATGGTGAGCTGATTTAATACTTCACGTAGCTCTTCACGTTCCTCGCCATCTATACGGCGTGAAATGCCGCCGACTTTAGGGTTGTTAGGCATTAACACCAAATAACAACCGGCTAGACTTATATAGGTTGTCAGTGCCGCGCCCTTGTTGCCGCGTGACTCTTTTTCGATCTGAATTATAATCTCTTGGCCTTCGGAAAGTTTATCACGTATGTTATTTCTATCCGGCGAGCTATCCTCGCTCGGCGAGCGGTGATACATTTTTGAAATTTCACGAAACGGCAGAAAACCGTGACGTTCCCCACCATAGTCAACAAATACTGCTTCTAGACTGGGTTCAATGCGAGTGATCTTTCCCTTATGTATATTTGCTTTCTGTTGTTCTTTACCAAGAACTTCGATATCTAAATTGTCTAAACGCGATCCATTCACTAGAGCAACGCGGATCTCTTCTTCGTGAGTCGCGTTTATTAACATTCTGTTTGTCATAATTTACCATTGTAAAAATTTGCATATAATATTTCATATTCACCCTCAAGGTGACTTTTAACTTAGAGTTATTTATAAATGAGAAGTCACAAAAGGGCACTATATTCCTAATTTTTTGATCTCGTTACTTTAAAATGCTACTAAATAGTTATAGTTAGCTGGAGATCTTAATTACTTTTCCTTAGCGTCGTACAAAATGGTAGCAAAAATAATTCTATAAGGCCAGTTAAATTTGTCTTTAACTATAGTAACATCCCTTTGCAACTATGACTTAGTTTAATGCTAGAGGAATACATGTTAAATTTCGTAAAAAAACCCATCAATATTCAATCATCGGGGTTAGTCGCATGCTGTTGCGCGCTATTATTGTTAGCATGCAACCTTAGTTTCTGGCAGCAAACGACGGCTGTTTATCCGTTCAATTTAGCCAATAGCGGCTTTCTAGCCGCGCTTTGTTTGTTGGTTATCTGTGTTAATTATGTGCTATTAAGCTTGTTTAATTTTAAATACTTATTAAAGCCCGTGCTAATTTTTTTGTTATTTATTAGTGCAATTAGCGCATACGCCATGGACAGTTATGGCTATATAATCTCTACTCAAGCTTTTGAAAATATATTGCAAACAGATCGTAGAGAGGTCTACGATTTATTAACTTGGAAATTATTCTTATATCTGAGCGGCATATTTATTATACCGGCGTGCATAATACTTAGTTGCAAGATCAAATATATTACAGCTCGGCGCTTAACAGTGCATTTGTTGATAACCGCAATGTTAATAATTACAAATCTAGTTGTGTTTAGCAAAAACTATACGTCATTTTTACGTAATCATAAACAAATTAGATATTATTTAAATCCAGTTAGACCTGTATATTCAGGAATTAAATATGCAAGCATGCATCTGCGCGCTAGCAGCGATGTTAGTTTTAAGATTTTAGATCCAGCACCTAGTTTATTGGCGCATACAGGCAAGCCAAGATTAATTGTACTGGTGGTGGGTGAAGCTGATCGAGCAGCAAACCAGTATTTAAATGGCTATTCGCGCCAGACCAATCCTTTGTTGTCAGCACGTAACGATATTTATAATTTTAGTAATTTTTATTCTTGTGGTACAGAGACTTCAGTTTCGGTGCCATGTATGTTTTCTGCGTATACGCGTGAAGAATTTACTTACGCCAAAGGCCGCTATACGGAAAATTTGGTAGATATCTTGCATAAAAGCCAGATTCAAGTATTATGGCGTGACAATGATAGTGGCTGTAAAAATGTTTGCGACCGAATTGCAGTTGATGATTTTAATGATGCAAAAATTGTTCCCTATTGCAATGATTTTGAATGTTTAGATGAAGTTTTATTTCATGAGTTAGATAAGTTTATGGATGGCAGTGTTGGTGATAAGCTAATTGTGCTACATAAAAAGGGCAATCATGGGCCGGCGTATTTTAAGCGTTACCCAGAAAGATTCGCAGTATTTCAGCCTAGCTGTCAGTCTAACGAATTACAAGATTGCACGATTGAGCAAATTGTAAATGCGTATGATAATGTCGTGTTATATACAGATTATTTTCTAAATAAAATTATAACTGATTTAGAAAGACATACGGATAAGTATCAAACAGCGATGATTTATGTATCGGATCACGGTGAATCATTAGGTGAAAATGGCATATATTTGCATGCAATGCCGTATTGGTTGGCACCTAAAGAACAGATTCATATACCGTTTGTGTTTTGGGCGAGTAAAGATTTTGCAGTTGATCGCGAGTATTTAACCGCAACTCAACACCGGCCGTTGTCGCATGATTTCTTGTTTCACTCGGTATTAGGTTTATTTAAAGTTAAAACTACGGCATATCAAGAACAGTTTGATTTGTTTATAAAAAAATAGGTTGATTTACATGGCAAGAAAAGACCGAGGCATGAAGAGCAGTTTTGATTATTCAGATGAGTACCAGCAAGCTATAAGCTTACTTGCTGTAAATTTAGCTGTAGGCTTGGAGGTTGCCAGAATTCATGTGCATAAAGCACAATATCTTCGAGCTTTAGATGTATTTAATTTATTAATAGCAAATCATCCACATAATGAGCTCGTTAAGCTTGAAGCAAATGCTTGTCGCGACATCGTTGTGCGAAAAGCTTTTCATAGAATAAGTAAATCTCAATCATTTCTTGAGCAGGGTGGATATCAGGGTGGATATATTAAAGCTATGCAAAGTGTGGTTTACGCGCAACTTTATTTGCTGAAAACACATAATAGTTCTCAGCTTGAGAGAAGCAGGCTGTTGCATAAACGAATAATGCAAGAATATATAGGCGTTGTCAGCACATTTAAACCTAACCGTTTAGAGATAATTAGTGAAGAAAAAGCTGTAGACAGTAAGCTGGAATTCCAATTAGATAGTTTGCATAGTGCAGAATTGACCGTTCTAAGTGAGGAAATAAATAAGCATCAAATGAATGCATTGCTTGCAAATATTGAGATATTAACGGGTCTAGGGTATGTGCCATGTGCTTATCAGCATTTACTTGCCGCAAACAATTTGTCGCAAGGGAAGTATGAAAAATCTGTAGTTTATTTTACGGAAGATGTTGCGATGTATAATGCCAGATTAAATTATAACTCTTTGGCCATGGCCGAAAAAATCGTATGTCTAACGGTATCTTTACATCAAGATGACGCTAGTATAGATAGCACGTTACAGCAAAATTTAATTAAAATTTTAACTAAAGCTTTAAGGCAAAATTGGCATAAAATTGATAGGCGCAGTGAAGAGAGTAAATTGTTATTAGAAAATAACTTGATAAATATGCTGGGTAAACATTTGGCTGCCAAAGGGTTTGGCTGGTTTTTTTGTTTGTATGAGCTGCATATTACAAATACAGTTAAGTTTATCCGAGATTTAAATAATGTGATGCAGAATTTTCAACCGTTGGAGATGGCACCAGTTATTGAATTGGCAGATTTTACTCGCAAAGCAAAATTACGTCATAATTAATCTGCCAGGTTAGACCAAGATTTAGCCTAGTCACTTGTAGTTTTATATCCATGTTTAGTGGTATAATGACCTTTATTGTATGATTTTATGTCGGGTGTGTTTGTTATAATGTCGCCAAAACCAGAACCTTTAGTCCAAAACAATACTACCCAGAACAAAGTGGCGTTTCTGAATGTTACTGCAGAGTCTGGGGCAGGTCAACGTATAGATAATTATTTAGCTAACAAGCTAAATGGCGTACCTAAGTCTAAAATTTACAATATCTTGCGCAAAGGTGAGGTGCGAGTCAACAAAGGACGGATTAAGCCTAATTATCGTTTACAGGCTAACGATATAGTGCGGGTGCCGCCATTATTAACCACTAATGTTAATGCCGATAATTATGCAATTAGTGCCGAGCAAATTGCACATTTTGACTTAGCTCAGTCTATTGTGTACGAAGATGAAAATTTATTAATTATTAACAAACCGGCTGGCTTAGCAGTACACGGCGGCAGTGGATTGAAATTTGGTTTAATTGAACTATTGCGAGTGTTACGTCCACAAGATAAGAATTTGGCTTTAGTGCATCGTATTGATCGCGATACCTCTGGCTGTATTATGCTAGCCAAAAATATGGCAATGTTACGTGCGATGCATGCCTTGTTTCGTGAAGGCCAAATACAAAAAAATTATCACACTTTAGTCCAAGGCTATGTGGCTGGTGATTTTAAAGTCAAAGAGCCGTTGATGAAATTTGCAGTGTTATCAGGCGAAAGAATTGTAAAAATTCACCCTGAAGGACAACCAGCATTAACTGAATTTACGTTATTAGAACGTTATAACGGTGCCAGCCTGTTACAAGCGACACCTGTTACTGGTCGTACGCATCAAATTCGTGTGCATGCTGCGCACAAAGCTAGGCCAATAGTTGGTGACGATAAATATGGCAATAAACAGTTTAATCAGGCGATGCGTAACTTAGGCTTAAAACGCTTGTTTTTACACGCTAGACAACTTGTGTTTACTTGTCCGTTAACAGGGAAGGTAATTGCGGTTCAAGCTCCTTACGACAAGAGCTGGATTGCAGGCTTAACTAATTTAGCAAAAGGAAGCCCTAATCATGACAGATGAAATTAGTTCTTGGGAACGCGCCACAATTAATAAAATGTTAGAGATGACAATTAAAGAACAACGTGCTAGTCGCCGTTGGAGTGTTTTTTTTAAATTATTAATGCTTGGTTATGTAGTTATAATTTCTGCCGTGTTATTTTTACAAGGCAACGGCACATTTAGTGCAGTAAAACAAAAGCCGTTTACAGCGGTTATAGATATCAAAGGTGTGTTAGCGGCCGATAAGAGTGCTAGTGCCAAAAATATTATCCCGGCATTACGTGAGGCTTTTGCAGATAATATGGCTAAAGCGGTAATGTTGCGAATTAATAGTCCCGGTGGCAGCCCAGTCCAATCACAGCAAATTTATGCAGAGATGCAACGTTTGAAAGCAAAGTACCCTGCTAAAAAATTATATGCGGTAATCGAAGAAGCAGGTGCTTCAGGCGCGTATTGGCTAGCTTGCGGGGCGCATGAAATTTATGCTGATCAGACTAGTATTGTTGGTTCAATTGGCGTGGTGTTAAGTTCTTTTGGCTTTGTAGATACAATGCAAAAATTGGGGGTTGAACGGCGTTTATATACCTCTGGCTCGAATAAGGGCATGTTAGATCCATTTTCGCCACGTAATTCAGCTCAGGATGCAATGTTACAAAAAGATCTGGCTGAGGTGCATCAGTTATTCATCGATTTAGTTAAGACTAGTCGTGGTGATAGATTAAAAATTAGCGATGACATGTTTTCAGGTCGATTTTGGCTGGGTATCGATGCCAAAAATTTGGGCTTAATTGACGGTTTTGGTGATACTTATACGGTGGCTAAAGATATAATTAATGCACCTGAATTAGTAGAGTATACCCCGAAACAGACATTGTTTGGTCAGTTGGGCGACAAATTAAGCCAATCGTTAATGGGCGCGATTATTAATTGAATTGCTACGTAGGGGGCGGACACCGTCCGGCCCGTTGTGCTAACACAAAAAACTAGACATACGAGCCAGTCAACGCTATGATTACCGACTTATGAATATTAGCACGCCGGGATTTGTAGATCCTTATAAAATGGCTAAGGGTAAGCAAACACTAAATGGTGTGCTTGCACTCAGCTCTATGATTAGAGCCAGTCAGGCTTTTGAGTCTAATGATGGCGAGGTAGCTTTTAAACTATCTTTCTCAATTGACGAAGATGGACAGTATTTAGTCTCTGGTACGCTTGAGGCTAAGTTGGCAATGCGCTGTCAACGCTGCCTGCAGGTGTTTACACAAGACCTTAAGAGTTCGTTTTGTGTTAGCCCTGCAAAAGATGATAAGACCGCTAAGGCTTTACTTGATGCATACGAGCCAATTGTTTTGGCGGATAACAAATTATATCCGGCTGAGTTAATAGAAGATGAGTTAATCTTAGCTACACCTTTAGCTCCATTGCACGGCTATGACTGCATAGATGGTGATGACGTTAAAGAAAAATTTGTGACTGATCAGGCGCGAGACTTGAATAATCCATTTCAAGTCTTGCAAAATTTGAGTATTGATAAAAAAGGCTAATAGGCTGAGGGTAAATAAAAATGGCTGTACAACAGAACCGAAAAACACGTTCTAAACGCGATATGCGACGTTCACATGATGCGTTAACCAATGTGACTTTGTCAGTAGATAAAGAATCTGGTGAAACCCACCGTCGTCATCACATGACAGCTGACGGTTATTACCGCGGTAAACAAATCATTGTGCGTGCTGAAGAAATCGAAACTGTAGAATAACCTAGAGTATTTAACTTGAGTAAAATCTGCATTGCAGTTGACGCAATGGGCGGGGACTTTGGCCCAATAGTTACGGTCCCGGCTGTATTAAATGCGCTGGAAGAGTATTCGGATCTTCATCTTATATTGGTAGGTGATGAAGTCGAGTTACTGCGCAAATTAGCAGCTACAAATTTAAGCTGGGATCAAACGCGATTAGGGATTAAAAATACTACGCAAGTTGTTGCTATGGATGAGTCACCAGCCTTGGCCTTGCGAGGTAAAAAAGATTCCTCCATGCGCGTGGCTATAAATTTAGTCCAAGACGGCACTGCGCAGGCTTGCGTCAGTGCAGGCAATACTGGGGCCTTAATGGCTACCGCTAGATTCGTCCTAAAAATGTTACCTGGGGTAGATCGCCCCGCGATTATGTTTCCAATCCCATCTCAGCAGGGCGTAGTACATGTGCTAGATTTAGGCGCAAATGTAGAATGTCAGGCTGATCATTTATTTCAATTTGCTGTTATGGGTTCAGTGGCAATTGCTTCCACTACTGACTGTGCTAAACCTAAAGTTGGCTTATTAAATGTCGGGCGTGAAGAAATTAAAGGCACTGATGCGGTTAAACGTGCAGCGCAATTATTAATGCAAGCCAAAGATATAAATTATATTGGCTTTGTTGAAGGCGATGATATTTATAAAGGCGGCGTAGACGTAGTTGTTTGCGATGGCTTCGTCGGTAATGTTGCGTTAAAAGCCAGTGAAGGCGTAGCTAGAATGATATTGTCTTTTGCCAAAGAAGAATTTAGTCGTAATGTGTTTACCAAAATTAGCGCGTTGTTTTGTCGCTCGGTGTTAAAAAAATTGTTTGCCCGCTTTGATCCGAATAAACATAATGGTGGTAGTTTGCTTGGTTTGCAGGGTGTAGTAATTAAAAGTCATGGTGGTGCGAATGTTGAAGCATTCACTATCGCTATTCGTAAAGCAGTCAAAGAAGTAGCAATGAATGTGCCAGACAAAATACACGCTACAGTCGTGGCTAAGCTTGAGGACGTAAATTAATATGAGTTACGCCAGAATAGTTGCGACTGGCAGTTATTTGCCGCCTAAAATTTTAACTAACCTAGATTTAACCAAATCGGTTGATACTAGTGATGAGTGGATTACACAACGTACTGGTATTAAACAACGTTGTATAATTGGCGAGCAAGAAAATGTCGTAACCATGGCAGCTAAGTCGGCGCGTTCTGCTTTACAGACTGCAAATTTACAGCCTAGCGATATCAATATGATTATCGTTGCAACTTGTACTGCCGAGCAAGTATTTCCATCGGTAGCATGTTTATTGCAGGCGGAATTAGATATTCCTAATTGTGCGGCCTTTGATATCCAAGCAGCTTGCAGTGGATTTATTTATGGCTTGAGTATTGCTAATCAATTTTTAGTTGGCAAGCAAGCGCAGCGTGTCTTGCTAGTTGGAACTGAAGCCATGTCAAAAGTTGTCGATTGGCAAGATCGCAGTAGTTGTATCTTATTTGGCGATGGTGCTGGGGCCGTAATTCTAGAATCTGCAGCTGAACCTGGTATTATATCTACACATTTATGCGCGAATGGCAAGTATAAAGATGTATTGACCTTGTTAAATGGCGATTATATTAAGATGCAGGGCAATACGGTATTTAAGTTAGCAGTTAAATGGTTAAGTGAAATAGCCCAGCAGGCTTTAGATACCAATAAATTACAGGCGACGGATATAGATTGGGTAGTACCACATCAGGCGAACATTAGAATTATTCAAGCCACAGTTAAACATCTGGGGATACCGTTAGAAAAAGTAATTGTTACAGTGGATAAGCATGCTAATACATCCGCAGCCTCGATCCCTTTAGCCTTAGACGTAGCAATTCGCGATGGTCGGATCAAGCGCGGACAAAATTTATTATTTGAAGCTTTTGGTGGCGGGTTGACCTGGGGCTCGGCCTTGGTAAGATACTGAATCAGGTATAAATGGGATTTAAATAAATATGTCACAAAAATTGGCGTTCGTATTTCCTGGCCAAGGTTCACAGTCTGCAGGTATGCTAAATAGCTTTATTGCTGAGCAGCCACAGATTGTAGATAGTATTTGTCAGGAAGCAGCTGATGTTTTGGGCTATGATATTGCAACGTTGATCGCGCACGACGCAGAGCAGAAATTAGACCAGACTGTTTACACCCAGCCAGCACTGCTTACCTCTGGTTATATAGCATGGAAAATTTGGCAAAGCGAATGCAGCGAGCAGCCAGTATTGATGGCTGGGCACAGCTTAGGTGAGTACACTGCTTTGGTTTGTGCTGGAGCTATGACTTTTGCTGAAGGCTTGAAGTTAGTTGCTAAACGTGGCGAGTTAATGCAAGATGCTGTGGCGCCTGGTGTTGGTGCCATGGCAGTAATTTTAGGTTTGGATCTGAATATAATTACCGATATTTGTAATACTTTGGGTATGGTACAACCAGCCAATCTAAATGCGCCTGGGCAGATTGTGGTAGCTGGCATGGCAGATGCTGTAGAGTTGGCAATTAATAAAGCTAAAGCTGCAGGAGCAAAACGTGCCATAATGTTGCCAATAAGTGTGCCCTCGCATTGTGCTTTAATGCGCCCCGCAGCCGAAAATTTTGCTAGTCATTTGACTGCAGTGGACTGGAAAAAAACCTGGGTATCAGTGGTGCATAATTTTGATGTGCTAGTGCATACGAATGCGTTAGATATTATTAATGCCTTACAGAAGCAGCTATTTAGCCCAGTACGCTGGATAGAGACGGTCGAATATTTTGTAGCGCAGGGTGTTACCGAAATAATTGAGTGTGGACCAGGTAAAGTTTTGACTGGTTTAAATAAACGAATTGCCACCGCGATAAACTCACGTGCGATTACTGAGAGTTTAGGAGCAGGATTATGCTAAATACTCTAGATACTAAAGTAGCGTTAGTTACCGGCGCAAGTCGTGGTATTGGACGCGCGATTGCGCAACAATTGGCAGAGCAAGGTTTTAAAGTTGTTGGTACTGCGACTTCTGAAGCTGGGGTGATGTCGATTAATGAATTCGCCACTGGAATGTTATTAGATGTAACTAGTCAGCAAAGTATAGATGAGCTATTAAGTAGCATGAGTGAGACTGTTGGTATGCCTGCAATTTTAGTCAATAACGCAGGTATTACCGCGGATAATTTATTTATGCGTATGAAAGATGAAGAATGGACGCGAGTGTTAGATGCAAATTTATTCAGCGTATTTAAGTTAATGCGCGCATGTATCCGTCCAATGTTAAAAGCCAGATGGGGGCGGATTGTAAATATTAGTTCGGTAGTTGCGTTCACTGGTAATGCTGGGCAAGCAAATTATACTGCGGCAAAAGCAGGCATGATTGGTTTATCTAAGTCGATAGCGCAAGAAGTAGCCTCGCGTGGTATTACAGTTAATGTGATAGCTCCGGGTTTTATAGAAACCGATATGACCAAAGATTTAGCTGCAGAACAACAAAACAGATTGTTACAACAAATTCCAATGGGGCGAATGGGGCAAGCGCGAGATGTTGCCGCGGCAGTACAATTTTTAGTATCAGATAACGCTAGTTACATTACGGGTGAAACCATTCATGTAAATGGCGGAATGTTAATGAGTTAATTTTAAGCAACGCAAATAGGAGTCTTTAGTTATGAGTATTCAAGATAGAGTTAAAAAAATTATTGCTGAGCAGTTAAATGTAAGCGAAGATAAAGTAGTGCCAGAAGCATCATTTGTTGGTGATTTAGGTGCAGACTCTTTAGATACAGTAGAATTAGTGATGGCATTGGAAGAACAATTTGAAACAGAAATTCCTGATGAAGATTCACAAAAGATTTTGACAGTGCAAGATGCAATTGACTATGTTACTAGCAGAGCTGGTTCTTTAGAAGAGAAATAATAGCAAATCTCTAGGGGGTTAGTGTGACTAAGCGTCGAGTAGTAATTACTGGTTTGGGTACAGTGTGTCCGCTGGGTATAGGCGTAGATGTAGTATGGCGTAATGCGGTTGCGGGAAAAAGTGGCGTGCGGTTAATTACCGAATTTGATACCACTGATTTTCCCACTAAATTTGCAGGTTTAGTACCGGATTTTGATCCAGAAAAATTTATGTCAATTAAAGAAGCACGCAAGTGTGACACATTCATTCAATATGGTATTGGTGCTGGCGTAGAGGCGATTAAAGATTCTGGTATTGATCAGCAGCTGGAGCAGTTGGATTTAGATCGCATCGGAGTAATCATGGGATCTGGCATTGGTGGTATAGATACTATCGAACGTCAGACCTTAATTTTAAAAGAGTCAGGCCCACGTAGAGTTAGTCCGTTTTTTATTCCAGCGTCGATTATTAATATGATTTCTGGACATTTGTCGATTATGTTTGGCTTACGTGGCATTAATTTAGCTCCAGCCACTGCTTGTACTACAGGTACTCATGCCATTGGTTTGGCGTTTCGTAGTATATTGTACGGTGATGCGGATGTGATTATTGCTGGCGGAGCAGAAAAGGCTAGTACGCCTATGGGCATGAGTGGTTTTTCTGCAGCGCGCGCTTTATCCAAACGTAATGAAGATCCCGCGAAAGCTAGTCGGCCTTGGGATCGCGATCGAGATGGGTTTGTGCTTGGCGATGGTGCTGGTGCAATAGTACTTGAAGAGTATGAACATGCAAGAAAGCGCGGTGCAAAAATATATGCCGAGATAGTTGGTTTTGGTATGAGTGCCGATGCGTTTCATATTACTCGTCCTTCTGGTACTGGCGCGCAAAAAGCTATTCAAAACGCATTAGCTGATGCGCACTTAGGCGTTAATACGGTAAATTATATAAATGCGCATGGTACTTCCACGCCTATTGGCGACATCGAAGAAAGCAACGCAGTAAAAGTAGCTTTAGGTTTAGATAATGCAAAACGGGTTCTGGTGAGTTCAACTAAATCTATGACCGGGCATTTATTAGGTGCAGCTGGGGCGGTTGAGGCTATATTTACCGTATTAGCAATTCGGGATCAAATTGCGCCGCCAACTATTAATTTGGATAATCCAGACGAAGGTGCGGATTTAGACTATGTGCCGCATACTGCGCGACAAGCAACGATTAATGTTGGTATATCTAATTCGTTTGGCTTTGGTGGAACTAATGGCTCGCTAGTTTTTAGTAAATTCAGCGATTAGATCATAACGAATCTCAGGGAGGAGATTTTGAGTAAATCTGTTTGGTTGCGAAGTGGCCTACATATATTTCTAGCTAGTTTATTAGTATCTAGCGTCACCTACACTTATATTTGGCAGCAGTTAATTTATAAGCCGTTAAAATTAACTGAGGCCGCATATACTTTTGAAATTGCACCTGGATCTACGCTTAAACAATTTACCCAGCAATTACATCAGGCTGGAATTTTAGCGCATCCGAAATTACTTAACTGTTTGGCAATCTTAAATGGTAGTGCCAACCATATTAAAGCTGGTGAGTATACTATCGGTCGTGGCATGACGGCTAAACAGTTATTAAAACAAGTTGTCGCCGGGCAGGTTACACAATACGCGTTTACGATTGTTGAGGGTTGGCGTACTGCAGATTTAATCGCTGCCTTACAACAGCATCCAAAAATTGAGTTTAGTTTAAATGGCTTGTCAGAAAAAGAAATAATAAATAAGCTCGGTATTTCAGTAAATCATCTAGAAGGCATCTTTTTACCAGATACTTATTATTTTACTGCGCATACCAAAGACGTAGATTTTTTACGGCGGGCGCATTTTAATTTACAAGAGAAATTGCAAGCTGCTTGGCAGCAGCGTGCGCCAGATAGTATGTTATCTAGCCCCTATCAGGCGTTAATTTTAGCTTCGATTATCGAAAAAGAATCTGGGGTAAAAACTGAATATCATGAAATATCCGGTGTGTTTCAACGTAGATTAACTAAACATATGCGTTTACAAGCAGATCCTACGGTTATTTACGCTCTAGGCGATAAATATAAAGGCACGATTCTAAAAAGTCATTTACAGTTAAAATCGCCGTATAATACTTATGTATCTAACGGCTTACCACCAACTCCCATCGCAATACCAGGGTTAAGAGCCATAGAGGCCGCGTTGCATCCAGCTACTGGTGATAGCTTGTATTTTGTTGCCACTGGTGATGGCGGGCATGTGTTTACCAAGGATTTAGTGGCACATAATAAGGCCGTGCAAAAATTACGCGATAAGCGGTAGATATCTCAGGGGTAAAAGGTGGTAGCGTAAAAATCACTGCAAGATAACAAAAATATGGATAATTCCTAACTTCATTTTTATAAGTTTGCATGTTATCATCAAATGATATATTATGTTGTAAGGATATATTAAGTGCTTAGCGATGATTTTACTCTCTCTATGCTTTTAGAGATGGATGGTCTTATATATTATTATCCTTCTGGATTTTGGTTGAAAATTGAAGCTAAAAGCATGCGAAGGTCAAGCAATTATCCTTATGCAGTTAAGTATTCATTAACGCTACATGATCCGGATGGAAATAGGATCTTGGGTTATGATAATGCGCATAAAGTGCCAGGTGAGGATATGCATTCAGCTTATGATCATAAGCATAAAGGGGCAAGGATCATAAGTTATCAATACAGTAGCGCAGATAAGTTGTTGGAAGATTTTTATAACGATATCGAAATGATTCTAGATAAAGCAAGAGAGTATGAATATGAAGCCTAAAACTTTAACGATTGGAATAGCATCATTTAAAAACTTCAAAGCTAGGACTTTAGCAATAGCTAGAGGAAAATATAAACCAAGTAAAAATGATCCAAAGATCTGGTTTTCATCTATTGAGTCATTAGCTCAGGTCTTATCAACTAAAAATCAAATGTTGCTAGAATTAATTGCTACGGCAAAACCTTCTAGTATTACTGAATTAGCAGAGTTATCTGGGCGTGAAAAAAGCAATCTTTCACGAACACTTAAAACTATGGCGCAATATGGTTTTGTTGAGCTTAAAGCTGGTGCAGGTAGGGAATTAGTGCCGATTGCTCCGTATAGCCATTTTAAGGTGGAATGTGATGTGTTTAATACGAAAATAATGTGAAATTATTGGGTTAGTGTATATGTATGCTTACCATGCCTACAGTTTGTTGGTCGCGTTTAGTTTTAAGGTTTTAATAATTTCAAAAATAATATTTGTTTGATCAATAATATTATTAATATCGGCAACAAAATTAGCTGGCTCGTATACTGAATTGTTATTAAAGTATGGCTTTAATGAAGGTATCATTATAAATAATTGCTTCTCGCAAAAACTGCACTGCAAATTAGCGTTGTCAAACAGTGCCGCAAGTTTCAACAGTCTTTCCATAAAGCTAGTGCTTAATAAATACCTAGCCTCAATTTGGTCGGTAGAATATACTTCAAATTTTTTCTCGAATACTGGATCTTCTAATTTTACACGGGACATGCTTGTGGAAATAACATCCAATAATTTGGCAAAGGTGTTTTTTTCAGTCTTAATTATGGTTTTGCCAGTAAATTGCTTGTTGACACTAAATAATAATAAAATGCCCTTGAATACTAGAACAGTTTTCGTTCTTGGTTTGCCGGCATTATGAACTTGTACCTGTTTGGTAAATTGAGCTTGAGTAAAGTACAAATCAACTTCTTTGTAAGTTCCGCATACAGAGTTAGTCAAAAATTGGTCGTCATAGTACGGTAGAATATCAAAATCTGCCACGTCTTGCATGGGGAATTCACCATTGGCAGAATATTGAAAATTGCCAAAGAAATTGAAAATATTAGGGTATATTTTTGTTTGCACGGTATGCTGATATTGAGTGATGGGATATCTGGCGAAAATGCTGGCAAAGGTGCACACGATTAAGCTAATAATTAAAAATGTTGGATCATCCAAAGGCCCCGCTAGGTTATTGACTGCTTGCCATGGCAAATATTTAAAAAATAATGCTAGGGTTACGATGGTGATTGGAATTAATAGATGACTGCGAAAACGTACTTTGTTTAAAGCTTTGATTCTTTGCTGTTCGAAATTTTCTACATATGGCAGAATATATTTATTATAGTGTGACAGAAAATCTTGATGTGAAGCTATGCTCTTATGAAACACTAATGCTTCATTAGTAATAGTTGGGATTTTCATCCCCAAAATTAATTTAAAGAAATTAAAATTTGCTGGCATCTATAGGGATCTTGCTGGCGGAGTCAGTTTCATAAAATGGTAGTTCTTTAACGTTTACCAGACTAGCTATAATATTACCGGGAAATATTTGTACGGCATTGTTTAGTTCGGTTACCGATGAATTATAAAACCTTCTGGCGGCGGCAATTTGTGCTTCTATTTCATTTAAAGATTCCATTGCCTCGAGCATGGCTTGGTTAGATTTTAAATCCGGGTAGTTTTCAACTGCTAGTTTAAACTGCCCCAAGCTAGAAGCTAATTTTTCAGCATCCTGAAAATGCGCCTGTATGGCATTTGGATCTTTAGGATCATAGTTTTGCGTAGTTTTAGTTCTAAGCTCAGTGATTCTCGTCATAATCTCCATTTCATACTGCATATATTTTTTTGCCAAAACCAGCATATTTGGAATAAGATCAGCACGTTTACGTAATTGTACGTCGATACCAGACAGTGCTTCTTTAGTGTTATTACGTTTATAAATCAAGCTTACGTACCAAACGTAAAAGCCTACTATGACTAACCCTATAATGCCTATGCTAATTATGTTCACCTTTCTCTCCCATGAAGCTTAACTTAAATATAGCAAGTGAGCAGGCGTTGCATTATTAGCTAAACTAGACTAAGCTAAATATGGTAACGATACTTACTGGGGGGCAGCTATGCAGTTTATTAATATCCATGACGCTAAAACCAATTTATCTAAATATTTAGAGCAAATAGTGCATACTCACGAAACTATTATTATTTGTAAAAATGGTCAGCCAATTGCGCAGCTAACGGAATATAGCAAAACCACGGATAGAAAAATTGGCTTATGGAAGAGTAAAATAACTATTAGTGATGATTTTGATGCATTGCCAGATGATTTTAAAGGATATTTTGAGTGAAGTATTTATTAGATACCTGTGTCTTATTATGGACTCTTGATGGAGATAAGAAAAAACTAGGTGATTTTTTAGAAATAATTCAAAACCCAAAAAATCCTATAGCTGTCAGCGTCGTGTCTTATTGGGAGATTGCAGTAAAAAAATCACTAGGTAAACTTACAACCCCAGATAATCTGGTGGCAATTGTCGAAGATTCAGGTTTTACCTGGATAAACCTGGAAACAAGACATATTGCACAACTTGAAGGCTTGCCTTTGCTGCATTCCGATCCTTTTGATCGTTTACTGATATCACAAGCCAAGATCGATGGCTATACTTTGTTAGCTACAGATAAGCAAATTTTAATGTATTGAATTATTACTGCTGTGCCTGAGGGCTCCCCACGAAATTTGCTAAAAATGTTAATTAATTCAGTAGATAGTTGCAAGGTTTAATTTTAAAAAGGGCGGACACGGAGGTCCGCCCCTACAGATTTCATAAACTAGGCAACCAGATATCAATCGGTTATGACAAAATTCGCGATAACTACCTGCCCGGCCACACCTTAGGTAGACACCAAATATGTTGCATTAAAGATAATTCAGCAAACTAGAAAGACAGGTCAAATTATTGCGATGAGCTTTAATTACAAAATCCGTAGAGGCGGACCTCCGTGTCCGCCCTTTTTAAAATTAAACCTTGCAACTATCTACTGAATTAATTAACATTTTTAGCAAATTTCGTGGGGAGCCTTCAGGCTCTGTGCCGGCCCTTTCACGTACGTGCCGCCCCCAGATCCCGCCGCCCCCTGTTGTACTTTCTCGCCCATTTGCATACTATGAAGGCCTCTCTGGCAACACAACTATGTTGGTTTTCATGCTAAATAAAAACTCACGCCTGTATAGCTTTCTATTTGCTTCTTCGCTTGGGACTTTTTTAGAATTTTTTGATCTAGCTTTATACTCGTTTGCGTCATCTATAATAGCTAAACATTTTTTCCCAGCTGGCAACCCAACGGTTGCGGTGTTAGCTACATGGGGCATCTTTGCAGTTAGTTATTTAATGCGGCCCTTAGGCGCGGTTTGGTTTGGGCATTTAGCGGATGCCAAAAGTAGTAAAAGTGCGATGGTGATCTCGATGAGCATGATGGCGGTAGCTACTACGGGCATCGGCCTGTTGCCGAGTTATGCAACTATAGGTCTATGGGCGCCAATAATTTTGCTAGCCTTACGGATTATGCAAAGCATAGCGGTTAGCCCAGAATATAATTTGCCAAGTGTGTTTATTAAAAATAATCAATGGTGTAGTAAACATTTTGGGTTCGTTTCGAGTATCTCTGCTTGCGTAACTGGATTAGGAATGATGAGCGCTAGTTGGGTAATGTCGAAAATGTTAGCTAATTATAGTCTCGCGAGCATGCCAGAATTTCAATGGCGCTGGCCGTTTATTGTCGCTGGTATTTTAGTTGGAACTTTGGGCATTTATTTACGTTGGAATTTAGATGAAAGTTTAATTATTGCTAGGCCTAAAGCAGTACCATTAAAATTAGTTTTAACCAAACAAAGCACGGACTTTTTGCAAGCAGTATTTATTACCGGTTATGTTGGTTGCATGTCGTATGCATTATTTGGTTTTTTAGTGCATCAGTTACAAGCTGTAAAATTATTACATCCTGGTGATGCGTTGCGGGTATTGGGGCATGGCAGTTTGTTGCCAGCAATTTTTTCGTTAATTGCTGGGTATCTATCGGATAAAATTACGCGTAATTTTTTGATGTTAATCTCAGCTATGTGCATGGGCGTAAGTGGTTATTATTTATTTGCTGGTTTGCACAGCATGGAGCTAAGTCAAACAATTACTGCAACCTGTATCATGTTGGCGAGTTTGGGATTTTTTGCAGGTAGTTTTCCAGGTTATCTTGCAGAATTATTTGCCACTGAATATCGCTATACGGCGACATTCTTAGCATATAACATTGGTATGTCATGGGTGGGCGGTATGAGTCCGTTATTATTCATTAACATATCTAAGCAGCACTATATTTGGCCCGCAGTAATTATAGCTGTCTACTCGTTACTAGTTGCGCTACTAGTGGCAAAACCGCTAGTTACTTTTGCAGATAGATCGCCTAAAATGGTTTGAGCATAATACATGGAGTTGGGGTTATGGGTGATTTGCGTAAGTGTAGTGGTAAGTTTATAACTTTTGAAGGCATCGAGGGTGTTGGTAAATCGACTCAGGTGAGTTTGATTTACGAAGAATTAAAACGCGCCGGTGTTGATGTTGTAACTACGCGCGAGCCAGGTGGTACAGAAATTGCCGAAGCGATTCGCGGCGTATTATTAGCGCATTATGCTGAAACTATGACTTCTACTACCGAGTTATTGTTATTATTCGCCTCCAGAGCACAGCATATTGCTACTGTGATTAAACCAGCGTTAGCTGCAGGTAAGTGTGTAATCTGCGATCGTTTTACTGATGCTACTTATGCTTATCAAGGTGGTGGTCGCGGTGTCTATCTGCAAAATATCTTACAGCTAGAAAATTTAGTGCAGGGTGATTTACGCCCAGATCTAACAATTTTACTGGATATAGCAGATGTAAATATGTGCGTAAAACGAGCTAAAGGCATTGGCACTGGCGACAGAATAGAGATTGAAGAAATTTCTTTTTTTGAGCGCGTACGTAAATTATATTTAGCTCGAGCCAATGGTAACCCGGCACGCTTTAAAGTAATAGATGCCTCTAAAACAATAGCAGAATTGCAGCCAATGATACTTGCGGTGATAGATGAAAAATTTAGTCTTAGCTAAATTGCAAGCTTTGAGCTTAAGCGCCAGTTTGCCACATGCATGGTTATTTGTTAGTACTGATCTTGCTCACAATTTGCAGGTTGCTAAGCAATTTAGTCAATGGTTATTGTGTACTAATAAACAAGCGACGCTAGCTTGTGGTAGTTGTAAGCAGTGTTATTTATTTGCCGCCGACAGCCATCCAGATTTTTGTATAATTACTCCAGCTGAAAAACATAGCGCAATTTTAATCGATGAAATTAGAACTTTAAATGAATTTATTCCCAGCAAGCCACAACTAGCGGATCGAAAAATCGTACTATTATATCCAGCTGAAAAAATGAATAAACAAGCAGCTAATGCATTGCTAAAGAATCTCGAAGAACCAGTGACGAATGTATTGTTTATTTTATTAACTACGCATAGCAGACTATTATTAAATACCATAGTTAGCAGATGTCAGATCTTACCTGTAACCAACGATAAATCTGCAGTGGGCCAAGATATAGCGCCGCTTAAAAAAATATTATCAGACTTACACGCTTTATGGCTGACCAGCTCTGTGACCCCTGTTGAATTAGTTGAGCAATGGGTCAAACAATGGCCAAATGAGGTGCTATACTGGTTTGAACTGGTGCTAACAGACATGATTTTGTATCAATATACACGTAATTCACAGTTGTTACGCTATATATCAGAGCAGGATCAAGCATTGCTGTTAAATAGCCAGGTGCCGATACAGAAGTTATGGTCTATGTTAGATCAGACCAGGCAAGTACAGTTTTGGCTAGGTAATGGGCATAAGCCCAATATGCAGTTAGCATTAGAAAATATTGTTTTACATTAAAACCGAATGCAAGGAGATAAAATGGCGGGAGAAGATGGAGAAAAAGCCAAAGTTTTATCAATTACGATCAAAGATAAAATGATTTTAAAAGCTGCCTATATGCCATTTCTGACTCATGGTGGTTTATTTATACCTACTACAAAAACTTTTGCTATGGGCGAGAAGGTTTCCTTATTAATTACTTTAATTGATCAGCAGAGTAAATATAGCCTTACCGGTAAAGTCGTATGGATTACGCCTGTAGAATCGCAAACTAATAAAGCTGCAGGTATTGGAGTTGAATTTTCAGATGATGCTGATGGCTATATGTTGCGTAAAAGAGTTGAAGAAATTTTAGGCCCGTTATTGCAAAGTAATGACGCTACTCATACTATGTAGATTGAATATAGTTTAATTTGGTGAGTTTTAAAAAGTGTTTGCAGATTCTCATTGTCATCTTCAGTTGCTAGATTATAACGTGTTGGCTACGGATATGGATGGCGTAGTGCGGAATGCTATCGCGCATAAGGTTGAATATTTGTTGAATGTGGCGACGCATCCAGACCAAACGGCAGAATTATGTGCCATAGCCAGTAAATATCCCAACGTTAAGATTTCAATTGGCTTGCATCCTAACGAAGAAATAGCACAAGAGCCGACAGTGGATGATTATTTAGCTGCGCAAGCACACCCTGCAGTAGTAGCTATCGGCGAGACTGGCTTAGATTATTATCGCACTACCGGTGATGCTAGTTATCAATTAACCAGATTTAGAAATCAAATTCGTGCAGCTAAACAGTGTGCTAAGCCATTAATTGTACATACCAGAAATGCCAAACAAGATACGCTAGATTTATTGCGTTCTGAGCAAGCGGCAACAGTTGGTGGGGTGTTACATTGTTTTACTGAAGATTGGGAAATGGCGCAACAAGCGCTAGATCTTAATTTTTATATATCTTTTTCCGGCATAGTATCGTTTGCTAACGCCAAAGCCTTACAGCAAGTAGCACTACAAGTGCCATTAGATAAAATGCTGATCGAAACTGATTCGCCATATTTAGCGCCAGTACCGTTACGCGGACAAATGAATCAGCCCGCCAACGTGCGCTATGTAGCAGAGTTTATAGCCAAGCTTAAGGGCGTGGATATAAATACGGTTGCTGAGCAAACTACAGCTAATTATAGGAAATTGTTTAAGATTTAGATATTAATTTTTTGTTTAGGAGCAGTGATGCGTAGATTTTTAGGTTTAAATAAAAAAGTAAATGAGGCCAAGAAACTAGCCGCGCAGCAGGCTGCAGAACAGCAGGCAGCCGAGCAGTTTACTACAGCAGTTGCAGCAATTGTAGAAAACTATAAAAGGGACGATTTTGACGCTAATAAACAAGAAATACAACAAGAAATACAAACTACATTACGCAATCTAAGCACAACATATTCTGATGAGATCGTTAAGCTCGAATATATGTCGCAATTGATGCGAAAAATACAGGATCTTGATTACGATTTCGGCGCCACATCTTCACCAGATCAAGCAAAAGAAAAGTTAGTAGTTATGCGTTACGTCGATGCAATACTTGAAGTGTACCAGAAAATGGAGCCACAAAAAATTTATCCGGATGCAGATAGTTTTTATATGCGTGATCCTGTAATGCACAAGCTTCATAAAAAATTATTTATTGAAGCTACGCTTGTTAAATATAAATTACTAGTTACCGAGACAACAACTGCAGAAACTGCTGCTGCAGGTCAGAAGACCTTCTTTTACAATCCTGCTGATAAACTAGATGATTTTGAAAAATATTTATTCTATGCTGTTAGTTATGCCGATGGTGACGAGCAAGTAAAGAAAGTTTGGCGTAATATAAGAGCATTAACTTATGATGCCGACCAAAAAAAATTAGCAAAATTTTGTGCTGATGGTGAGGTGGATGCAATGTTGCAACACTATACGTATATGGTCTTTAAGTGGGGCAATCATACAGAGGATAATATTAAGCAGATTGATTCTATAGTTATGCAGGCTGTTATAGAAAAATTAGGCACTTTGGGTGTTACGATAGGCAACGAATTAGTGCCTACTAATGCAGAATTATACCCGAATATTTTGGCTGCTTGCGCCACTTTGTTTTCTATAAGAACTATTAGAGGCATAATACCGAATAATACATATTTAGATTTAGCGCAGAAGGTAATCGCATTGTTGCAGCAGCCAGGAGTTAGAGAAACAATGCAGCAGCATCAATGGTGGTTGCCGTTTTTATGCAATATCGAGCGCAAGTTAGGCGAGACACAGGCTAGTGATAGTTCTCATATTTTAGAGCAACATAATTTAACTGCAGAAAACACTGCAACAGAAATAGCGAATGCTCAGCGTGTAATTTATAGTCGAATGATACATGAATATTTTGCCTCTCCAGATAACAAGCTTGATAGTTATAATGAATGTAAAAGTCTAGTTGAAAAATTATATTCTGTGCATAACGAACATTATAGTGTTAACAATAATGAAAAATACATGGCTTTACTAAATAGCATGTTAAATGCTGTTGAGAGCAATAGAGATGATATTAAATATTATAATTTGCTTTTTGTCTTCTTGGAGCTAAATAAAAATCAAGATTGTTACTACAAGAAATTAGATGAAAATGTTATTCAGATATATGTTAATTTAAGCGCATACATTGATTTTGAGCAAATGAGTGATACAAATAAAAATCTTCATGCGCGGCTAATGTCCTATCTTATAAAAAAATGTCAAAATACACAAATAAAAAATGGTTTGCAAGACAACTTTGATAGTATTTATCAGTTACGTTTAAATGAGCCGGCTGTTGAGGAAAAAATTAATTTGTATCTATCTGGCGCCTTAACTCTACCACAATTACAAAAAGACACTGATCCTGTCCTAGTTTTCCGGACAAGTAGCTTAAATTACTTATCGGAGAACAAACATGCCAAAAGGTACACATTACCCATCGGAATTTAAACGTGAAGCTGTTAAACTAGCACAGTCATCAGATCGGCCCACTAG
>Ga0209174_10000136_pt1 | contig 55638 bp, 48 predicted proteins | sample JI91814BDNA_FD_187505 | JGI IMG/M metagenome (GOLD analysis project Ga0209174, IMG submission 187505) | Wastewater effluent complex algal communities from Wisconsin, to seasonally profile nutrient transformation and Carbon sequestration -... | ecosystem: Engineered > WWTP > Effluent > Algae...
GCTGTTCCGCGGCCGCCGCGAGGAATTCCTGCAGCTCGACCTGGATCCCGGCAGCGATGCCGAGGCCGGCCACCTGCAGGCCGAACACCGCATCGCCCTGCATGCCGGCATCGCCGAACGCGGCCGGCCTGCCGATGCCTGGCTGCGCAACGCCTGCCGCCTTGCTTGGCGCGCGCGCATCCACATGCACCTGCTGCTGGACCTGTTCAACCAGGCGCGCGAGAAAGCCGAGGCCGAAGCCATCAACGTCTTCGGCGACAACCTCAAGGACCTGTTGCTGGCCGCGCCGGCCGGCCCGAAGGCCGTGCTCGGCCTCGATCCCGGCCTGCGCACCGGGGTCAAGGTCGCGGTGGTCGATGCCACCGGCAAGCTGGTCGCCACCGACACCATCTATCCGCACGAACCGCGCAGGCAGTGGGACCAGTCGCTCGCCTCGCTGAAGAAGCTATGCGTCGCCCACGGCGTGCAACTGATCGCGATCGGCAACGGCACCGCCTCGCGCGAGACCGACAAGCTGGCCGGCGACCTGCTCAAGCTGGTGCCGGAACTGAAGGCGCAAAAGATCGTGGTCAGCGAGGCCGGCGCTTCGGTGTATTCGGCATCGGAACTCGCGGCGAAGGAATTCCCCAACCTCGATGTGTCGCTGCGCGGCGCGGTGTCGATCGCGCGCCGCCTGCAGGACCCGCTGGCGGAACTGGTCAAGATCGAGCCCAAGGCGATCGGCGTGGGCCAGTACCAGCACGACGTCGACCAGTACCGGCTTGCGCGCGCACTCGACGCAAGGGTCGAGGACTGCGTGAACGCGGTCGGCGTGGACGTGAACACCGCCTCCAGCGCCTTGCTGGCGCGCGTCTCCGGCCTGTCCGCCACGGTTGCCGAGAACATCGTGGTGTATCGCGACGCACACGGCGCATTCGCCTCGCGCAAGGCGTTGCTGAAGGTGCCTCGCCTGGGCGACAAGACCTTCGAGCAGTGCGCCGGCTTCCTGCGCATCGCCGATGGCGAGCAGCCGCTGGATGCATCGTCGGTACATCCGGAAGCCTATCCGGTGGTCGAGCGCATCCTCGCTGCTGGCGGCAAGCAGGTGAAGCAGGTCATTGGCGACACGGCCTTCCTGCGCTCGCTCAAGGCCGAGCAGTTCACCGACGACACCTTCGGCCTGCCGACCGTGCGCGACATCCTGAAAGAGCTGGAAAAGCCCGGCCGCGATCCGCGCCCGGAGTTCAAGGCCGCGACCTTCGCCGACGGCATCGAGGACATCCGGGACCTGCGCCCCGGCATGGTGCTGGAAGGCGTGGTCAGCAACGTCGCCGCCTTCGGTGCCTTCGTCGATATCGGCGTGCACCAGGACGGCCTGGTCCATATCTCCGCGCTGTCCGATACCTACGTCAAGGATCCGCGCGAGGTGGTCAAGGCCGGCGACATCGTCAAGGTCAAGGTGCTGGAGGTCGACGTGGCGCGCAAGCGCATCGCCCTGACCCGGCGCATGGGCGACGAACCTGGACAGGCGACGTCACGCCCACCAGGCGGCGAACGCGACGCGCGACGCGACGGCGCGCGTGGCAACGATCGCAACCGCCCGCATGTGCCGCGACCGCAGCAGCAGGCTGCACCGTTCAACAGCGCGATGGCCGACGCGTTGAAGGGCTTGAAGCGCGGCTGAGGTCGCGCTCAGTCTGGATCGACGGCGTTCGCCGATGCGCCGCCGCCCATCGCGACGGTGCGCCGCTGGTCGCGGCTGTTCATTGGCTCCGCGGCCTGCAGGGCGACGTCGGGCGCACCCGGCTCCCAGCGGCGCACGGCGCGCTGGAAGAACATGCTGTTGGGAACCCGCAGCAGGCTGTGGCCACCGTGCGCATGGGTCTCGCGCAGGGTGACGTAGACCAGGGTGATGTCCATGACCTGGCCACGCAGGCCCGGCCGCTCGCCGCTTTCCAGCAGTTCCACGTGGTCGTGCAGGCGGAACGGGCGGCTGGTCATGATCAGGAACGCGCAGAACACGTTGGTCAGCACGCTCCACGCAGCGAAGAACGCCACCGCCGCCACCGTGGCGAAGCCGGTGAACGCGCCCCACAGCACGCCGGCGGACACGCCGACCACGTGCAGGATCGCCAGCAGGGCGGCGAATCCGACCAGGAAGCCGCTCACCCGGCGCACGCCCATGCTGACTTCCAGCGGCAGGTCGTAGCGCCGCGCCAACCGTGCGACCAGACGCCTCAGCAGCCAACGGACGGCGGACGCGACCACGAGGATCAACAACACCTGCAGGACGATCGCCACTTCGGCGAACCACGGACGCAACCAGTCGGGCAAATACGTGCTCATGCCGCGCATGGTAACCGCGGGTGGCGCGGCGGCTTCAGCGGAACACCACCGTGCGATGCCCATTCGGCAGGATGCGGTGTTCGATGTGGTGGCGCACCGCGCGGGCGAGCACCTGCGATTCGATGTCGCTGCCCATGCGGACCAGGTCGCGCGGGGTCATCGCATGGTCCACGCGGGCGACGTCCTGTTCGATGATCGGGCCTTCATCCAGGTCCGGCGTCACGTAGTGCGCGGTGGCGCCGATCAGCTTGACCCCGCGCGCGTGCGCCTGGTGGTATGGCTGCGCGCCCTTGAAGCTGGGCAGGAAGCTGTGATGGATGTTGATCGCGCGGCCAGCCAATGCCTCGCACAGGCGCGGCGAGAGGATCTGCATGTAGCGCGCCAGCACCACCAGGTCGACCTGTTCGCGCTTGGCCAGGTCGATGATCGCCTGCTCCTGCGCCTCGCGATTGCCGGCGTCCACCGGCAGGTGGTGGAACGGCACGCCGTAAGAGGACGCAAGCGCGGAAAAGTCCTGGTGATTCGACGCCACCGCGACGATATCGGCGCGCAGTTGCCGGCTGTGGGTGCGGAACAGCAGGTCGTTGAGGCAATGGCCTTGCTTGCTCACCAGCATCAACAATCGTGCGCGGCGACGCGCATCGTGTAACTGCCAGTCCATGCCGAAGTCGTCGGCCAGCGCGGCAAAGCTGGCGCGGAACGCCTCGATCGCGTTCGCCGCGGGCGCATCGAAATGCACGCGCAGGAAGAAGCGCCCGGTTTCGCCGTCGCCGAACTGCTGGGCATCCAGGATGTTGCAGCCGGCGTCGAACAGGCAGCCGGAGACGCGATGGACGATGCCGGTGCGATCCGGGCAGGACAGGGTCAGGATGTGGTCGTGGCGCATGGGGGATGCGGTGGGCGTCGCGCGGGGCGCACCACTATGTCACAGGTCGAATGCCAGAAGATCCAGCCCTGTCGAGGCGCGCACGATGCGCCGGTACAGCACGTTGCCGTTGGCGGCGTTGGTCATGATGACGATAGCCCGCTGGCGAGCGGCATCGCCCAGGGCGAAGGTCTTGAAGACGCCGGCGTTGCTGCCGGAGTGGTACAGCACCGGGCCGATCCGGGTCGCTTCGAGGTTCCAGCCCAGGCCCTTCTCCGTCCATCGACCGGGCAATGCGATCTGCGATGCCAGCATTGCGGCACGGGTCGCGGGTTTCAATTCCCACGCGGCAGGCGCTGCATGCACCACCAATGCCATCAGGCGCGCGTAGTCCTGCACCGTACAGCGCAGGCTGGCTGCCGAATTGGCCAGGATATCGCTGGGCCAGTTCACCACGCCCGGCTTCGCATTCGCGCGGGCCTGCGGCAACGCGCGTTCGGCATCCGCATAGCGCCAAGAAGAGAGTGGCTTGCCCCACTGATCCGCGACGGGCTGTGCCGCGTCCCAGGCCTCGCGCAATCCCTGTGCCGGCATGCCCGGCTGGGTGTCATCCGGTGCGCGATGACCGTAAACCGAGCGCGCCGCCAATGCGGCATCCCAGCCATAACTGCTGTCGTGCATGCCGGCGGGCGCGAACAGCAGGCGATGCATGGCCTGGTCCAGGCTTTCGCCGGTGACCGCTTCCACCGCGAGTTGCAGCCAGACGAAGGCTTCGCCGGAATAGTCGACGCGCGTGCCCGGCGCCACGGCAGGCACCAGCCGTTCGTTGGCCGGATCCTTGCGCCAGTTCGGCAACCCGGTCGTGTGACGCAGCACGTCGCGCACGGCGATGCGCTCGATCCACGGCGATTGGCCGAGGTAAGCCGGCCGTACGTATTTCACCAGCGGCGCATCCAGCGCCAGCTCGCCGCGATCGACCAGTTGCATCACCATGTAGGCGAACACCGGTTTGCTCAGGGATGCTGCTTCCCATAGCGTGCCGTCTTCAACCGGCGTACCGCGTTCCGCATGGGTCACGCCGAAGCCGCGCGACCATGCGAGCCGGCCCGCCTCCACCACTGCGATGCCGATGCCGGGCACGCCCAGCGCCTGCATCTGCCTTGGCAAGTCCTGCAGGAGCGCATCGCCGGGAATCCAATCGGCATCGTCATTCCAGGGCTGCGCCGCATTGACCCGTGCGGGCCAGGCCGCCAATGACGCCAATCCAATGCCGCCGGCCAGCAGGTGGCGACGCGACATTGCAGGCAGTGTGGAATCGGTCATGCCGCATTGGAGCGGTTCGTCACGGATGCCGCAAGCGCCCACGCCAACCTGCATGGATAATCATCGCCACACCAACGCACCGATCGCATGACCAGCCCGCTCTCCAGCGCCGATCCCGACCCGCGTCCGCTGCCGCCCGAACGCCCGCTGCCCTCGGACTGCTGCGACAGCGGTTGCGCGGTCTGCGTGCATGACCTGTACGCAGAGGAAGTGATGGCGCATCGCCAGGCGCTTGCAGCGTGGATGCTGCGGCACCCGGATACGGAGGCCACAGCGACGCAATAGCAGGGCCGATCAAAACGCGTGGTCGAAGCTGACCTCGCCCTGCACGCCGACCTGATACGCGGACACGCGGCGCTCGAAGAAGTTGGTCAGCTCCTGCACGTCCTGCAGGTCCATGAACGGGAACGGGTTGCGTGACCCGAAGTGCCGTGGCATGCCCAACTGGACCATGCGCTGGTCGGCGCAATATTCCAGGTAGTGGCGCATGTCGCGGATCGACAGGCCGGCCACGCCGCCGCTCAGGGTGTCTTCGGCGAAGGCGACTTCGCAGTCGACCGCTTCGGACATCATCTGCACGACCTGCGCTTTCATCTCCTCATCGAACAGGTCGGGTTCTTCCTCGCGGGCGGTGCGGATGACCTCGAAGGCGAAGGCCATGTGCGCGCTCTCGTCGCGGAAAACCCAGTTGGTGCCGCTGGCCAGGCCATGCAGCAACCCTCGCGAACGCAGGTAGTACACATAGGCGAAGGCACCGAAGAAGAACAGGCCTTCGATGCAGCCGGCGAAGCAGATCATGTTGAGCAGGAACTGCCGGCGCTGCGCGCGCGTCTCGATGCGGGCGATGCCCTGCAACGAGTCGATCCACTTGAAGCAGAACTCCGCCTTGCGGCGGATCGACGGAATGTTCTCCACTGCGGCGAACGCCCTGGCGCGCTCGTTCGGATCCGGCAGGTACGTGTCCAGCAAGGTCAGGTAGAACTGCACATGCAGCGCTTCCTCGTACAACTGCCGCGACAGGTACATGCGCGCCTCCGGCGCATTGATGTGCTGGTACAGGTTCAACACCAGGTTGTTGGACACGATCGAATCGCCGGTGGCGAAGAACGCAATCAGGCGCTCGACCAGGTGGCGTTCGGCCGGCCCGAACTTGGTCTTCAGGTCACTGGTGTCCAGCGAGAAATCCACTTCCTCCACCGTCCAGGTGTTGCGGATGGCGTCGCGGTACATCTCGTAGAACCGTGGATACCGCATCGGCCGAAGGGTGAGTTCGAAACCGGGGTCGAGCAGCAATTGTCGGCGTTGTGCGCTCACTGGCAGGCCTCGCAGGTTTCCGGGTTTTCCAGCGAGCAGGCGATGGCATCGACCGGCGCAACCTCGGGTTTCGGTGCGGCAACGGTAGCGCCGGCCAATGTGGTCTTGGCGATTTTCGTCGCCGGGCGCGAACGCAGGTAGTAGGTGGTCTTGATGCCCTGCTTCCAGGCATGCATGTACATCGACGACATCGCGCCGATGTTCGGGCTTTCCATGAACAGGTTGAGCGAGGCCGACTGGTCGATGAAGGCGCCGCGACCGGCCGCCATGTCGATCAGGGCGCGCATCGGGATCTCCCACGCCGTGCGATAGACATGACGCAACGTCTCGGGGATCTGCACCACGCCCTGCACCGAGCCCTCGGCCTGCTTGATCGCGTCGCGTATTTCCGGCGTCCACAGGCCGAGCTTCTTCAACTCCTCCACCAGGTAGCGGTTCACCTGCAGGAAATCGCCGGACAGGGTTTCGCGCTTGAACAGGTTGGACACCTGCGGTTCCACGCATTCGTAGCAGCCGGCGATCGAGGCGATCGTCGCGGTCGGGGCGATCGCGACCAGCAGCGAATTGCGCAGGCCATGCAGCCTGATCCGCTGGCGCAGGGCATCCCAGCGCTCGCTGTTCGCGGGCACCACGTTCCAGGCATCGAACTGCAGTTCCCCGCGCGCGGCGCGCGTATCCGCGAACGAAGGATGCTGGCCGCGTTCTTCCGCCAACTCGCAGGAGGTTTCCAGCGCATGGAAGTAGATGGTCTCGGCGATCCGTGCGGACAACGCGCGGGCCTCGTCGCCATCAAACGGCAGGCGCAGCTTGAAGAAGACGTCCTGCAGGCCCATGCAGCCAAGACCCACGGGCCGCCAGCGCAGGTTGCCGCGGCGCGCGGTTTCGATCGGATAGAAGTTGAGGTCGATGACGCGGTCGAGCTGGCGCACCGCGAGGCGCACGGTCTCTGCCAGCTTGTCGAAGTCGAACAGGCCGTCGTCGTCGAAATGCCGCGCCAGGTTGATCGAACCCAGGTTGCACACTGCGGTTTCGTCGTTGGAGGTGACCTCGAGGATCTCGGTGCACAGGTTGGACAGGTGGATCACGTTGCCCGGCCGCAAGGTCTGGTTGCTCGCGCGGTTGCAGGTGTCCTTGAAGGTCATCCAGCCGTTGCCGGTCTGCGCCAGCGTACGCATCATCCGCGCGTACAGCTCGCGCGCCTTGATCGTCTTGACCGCCTTGCCCTGTGCCTCGGCCTGCGCATAGGCGCGCTCGAAGTCCCCGCCGAACAGGTCGGTGAATTCGGGCACCACGCGCGGATCGAACAGCGACCAGTCGGCATCGGCCTCGACCCGCTGCATGAACAGGTCGGGGATCCAGTTGGCCAGGTTGAGGTTGTGGGCGCGGCGGGCCTCGTCGCCGGTGTTGTCGCGCAACTCCAGGAATTCCTCGACATCGGCATGCCACGGCTCCAGGTACACGCAGGCTGCGCCCTTGCGCTTGCCGCCCTGGTTGACCGCCGCCACCGAGGAATCCAGCGTCTTCAGCCACGGCACGATCCCGTTGCTGTGGCCGTTGGTGGACTTGATCAGCGAGCCGCGCGAGCGCACTCGCGTGAAGCTCACGCCGATGCCGCCGCTGAACTTGCTGAGCTGGGCGATGTCGCCGTATTTCGAATAGATCGATTCCAGCGAGTCCTGCGGCGAATCCAGCAGGAAGCAGGACGACAGCTGCTCATGCGTGGTGCCGCTGTTGAACAGCGTGGGTGAGCTCGGCAGGTAGTCGAGTTCGGCCATCCGCCGGTACAAGGCCAGCGCGCCGGGCACGTCTTCGCTCAAGGCGCAGGCGATGCGCAGGAAGAACTGCTGCGGGGTCTCGATCACCTTGCGCGTGCGCGGATGCCGCAGCAGGTAGCGGTCGTACAGCGTGCGCAGGCCGAAGTAGTCGAAGTGGCGATCCAGGGCGACATCCAGCGCATCGTTGAGCTTGCGTGCGTTGGGCTGCACCAAAGCCAGCAGGCGGTCGTTGGCCAGGCCGACCTCATGCCCGCGCTGCACCGATTGCGAGAATGCGTGGATCTCCTGCCCCGCCACCTCCTTGGCGATCACGCCGGCCAGCAGGCGCGCCGCGAGCTTGCCGTATTCGGGTTCTTCGCCGGTCAGCAGCGCGGCGGTGCGGATCGAGAGCTCGTCGAGCTCGGCGGTCGTCGCGCCGTCGTACAGGCCGGAGATCGTGCGGGTGGCGACGCGCATCGGCTCCACCGCGTGCAGGCCTTCGGCGGCACGGGTCACCGCGCGCACGATCTTGTTGAGATCCACCGGTTCACTGGCGCCGTTGCGCTTGGTCACGCGCATGGTGGTCGCGGTCGGCGGCGGGGTCAGGTCGAAGGAAGGCGCCATCGGCGCCTCGGCAAGCAAGGTCTTGGACATCGGGTGACTCCATGCGTGATGCACGGTCCTTGCCTGTCCCTCGCAGGCGCGGATGGCATCGGAAACGCAGGGTCGGGCATCGAGGTCGCATGGCCTGCGACGCGCATGCAGGGCATGCGGACCGGCCGTGCTGCACCTGCCATCTCCCCCCGGAGATTCGTCGGCCGGCACCGCGCGGCGTGCTTCGCGCGGCTGTCGGCAGGTCTTCGGACTCATGGATGCGGCATCGGCGAACCGTTGCCTCCTTGGTCGCGGCTTCCCGGGATCACCATCCCAGTGCCAGTTGCGACCTCGTCTCCATCTACCGCTGCGGGGCAGTGCCGGGATGAGCGCCACATCCGTGGATACGCGCCGCACCGGCTTCCCTTTTCATCCAGTGGTAGTAGCCACCGGAACCGACAACCACAACATATTGGGCGATCGGGAATGCGTCAATCGAAACGTGGATCTCCGTGCAACGCGCAAACAAAAAGCGGGCCGAAGCCCGCTTTCCTTGTCCCGCCGATGGCGCTGGCGATTACTCGCCGGTGCCTTCGCCTTCGGCGACGGCCTTCATCGACAGGCGGATGCGGCCCTGCTTGTCGACTTCCAGCACCTTGACCTTGACCACGTCGCCTTCCTTCAGCACGTCGCCAACCTTCTCGACGCGGTCGTTGGAGATCTGCGACACGTGCACCAGGCCATCCTTGCCCGGGGCGATGGTGACGAACGCGCCGAAGTCCATCAGCTTGGCGACCTTGCCTTCATAGATGCGGCCCGGCTCGACGTCGGAGGTGATCTGCTCGATGCGATCCTTGGCGGCCTTGCCGGCGGCGGCATCGACCGAGGCGATGGTGATGGTGCCATCGTCCTTGATGTCGATCTGGGCGCCGGTTTCCTTGGTGATCGCCTGGATCACCGAACCGCCCTTGCCGATCACTTCGCGGATCTTGTCGGGGTGGATCTTGATGGTGATCAGGCGCGGCGCGAACTCGCTCAGTTCCTGGCGCGGTGCGTTCATGGCATTGGCCATCTCGCCCAGGATGTGCAAGCGGCCGGCCTTGGCCTGCGACAACGCCTGCTTCATGATTTCTTCGGTGATGCCTTCGATCTTGATGTCCATCTGCAGCGCCGAGATACCGTTGGAGGTACCGGCCACCTTGAAGTCCATGTCGCCCAGGTGGTCTTCGTCACCCAGGATGTCGGAGAGCACGACGAAGTCGTTGCCTTCCTTGACCAGGCCCATGGCGATACCGGCCACCGGCGCGGTGATCGGCACGCCGGCATCCATCAGCGCCAGCGAGCTGCCGCAGACCGAAGCCATCGACGAGGAACCGTTGGACTCGGTGATTTCCGAGACCACGCGGATCGTGTAGGGGAAGGCTTCCATGGTCGGCATGACGGCGAGCACGCCGCGCTTGGCGAGGCGGCCGTGGCCGATTTCGCGACGCTTCGGGCCCATCATGCGGCCGGCTTCACCCACCGAATAGGGGGGGAAGTTGTAGTGGAACAGGAAGTGGTCCTTGTACTCGCCGGAGACAGCGTCGATGACCTGGCCATCGCGCGCGGTGCCCAGGGTAACGGCGACCAGCGCCTGCGTTTCACCGCGGGTGAACAGCGAGGAGCCGTGCACGCGTGGCAGCACGCTGACCTTGGAGCTGATGGGACGCACGGTGTCGAGCGCACGGCCGTCGATGCGGACCTTCGAAGCCAGCACCGAACCACGCATGGTCTGGTATTCCAGCTCGCCGAATTCCTTCGACAGCTCGCCACCGCTCCAGCCATCGGCTTCGGCGCGGCCGGCGAGGCCCTGCATCACGTCGCTCTTGATCGCCGCGATGGCGTCACGGCGCTGCAGCTTGTCGCGCACCTGGAACGCGGAGTCGAGCTGGGTGCCTACGGCTTCCTTCAGCGCCGAGATCAGCGTGTCGTTCTTGGACGGGGCCGACCAGTTCCACGACTGGGTACCGGCTTCGGTGACCAGTTCGTTGATGATGTGGATGACCTTCTGCATTTCGCGGTGGCCGAACATCACCGCGCCCAGCATCACGTCTTCGGACAGCTCGGCGGCTTCGGATTCAACCATCAGCACGGCGTTGGACGTACCGGCGACGACCAGCTCGAGCTTGGAATCCTTCAGCTCGCTGACGGTCGGGTTCAGCACGTACTCGCCATTGATGTAGCCAACCTTGGCGGCACCGATCGGGCCGTTGAACGGCGCGCCGGTCAGGGCGACGGCGGCGGAGGCGCCGATCAGGGCCGGGATGTCGCCGTCGATTTCCGGGTTCAGCGACATCACCGTGGCGATGACCTGCACTTCATTGCGGAATTCTTCCGGGAACAGCGGGCGCAGCGGACGGTCGATCAGGCGCGAGATCAGGGTTTCTTTCTCGGTCGCGCGGCCTTCGCGCTTGAAGAAGCCGCCCGGGATACGGCCACCGGCGTAGAAGCGCTCCTGGTAGTCGACGGTCAGCGGGAAGAAGTCCTGGCCTTCGCGCGCCTTCTTGGCGGCGACTGCGGAAACCAGCAGCACGGTGTCGTCGAACTTGACGATGACGGCGCCGCCGGCCTGGCGGGCGATCTCGCCGGTTTCCAGGGTGACCTGGTGCTTGCCGTACTGGAAGGTCTTGGTGATTTTTGCCACGTTGGTTGATCCTTGGTGATGCGCTATCGGTTGAACCGGATGCAGCCCATGCCGCATGCGGATGGCCGGGTTGGTCCGGCCGGGTGTTGCGGGTTTGGAAAACTTTCTTGCTTGCTGGGAATTTTTCGTTCCCGGAAATGCAAACCGCGGCGCATCACTGCGCCGCGGTCGGTATTCGGTTTAGCGACGCAGGCCGAGTTTCTCGATCAGGGTCTTGTAGCGCTCGCCGTCCTTCTTCTTCAGGTAGTCGAGCAGGCTGCGGCGGCGGTTCACGAGCTGGAGCAGGCCACGGCGGCTGTGGTGGTCTTTCTTGTGGGTCTTGAAGTGGCCGCTGAGCTGTTCGATGCGGGCGGTGATCAGGGCGACCTGGACTTCCGGCGAACCGGTGTCGGCGGGACCGCGCTTGTTGTCTTCAATGACTTTCTGGGTATCGATGGGCATTTTTGTTTTCTCTTGAGATGCGTGGCCTGCAGAAACGCATTCGTCCGGGAAGGACGCCATACGTACCGCGGGGGCTCGCCGATTGCGATGGAAGTAACGAAGGATGCTGCGATGGACTGCCGCGGAGGTGACCAGTGATGGTCATGGATGCCGAAAAGGCCGCGGCATTGTAGTCGCCGAAGCCTTGCAAAACAAGGTTTTACTGCGCCGATGGCGGGGCAGTTGCAAGCTCCGGCCAGTTGAACAGCCGCTGCGGGGCCAGCACCCCACCCTCGCTGAGATCCGCCAGCCCCAGCACGCGGGCATTGGGCCCATAGACGGCACAAGGCCCGGGCGAACCCGGAATGGCCGGCAGGCGCTGCCCTTGGCTGAAGCGCCGGGCCCCTTCGTCCGCCAGGTCGATGCGACGGAAGCCGATCAACCCGGCGTCCAGCGGCAGCAGGCAGGCATCCAGGCTGCGCTCGTCACGCTGGGCCAGCGCCTGCAGTGCCTCCAGGGTCCACATGCGCGGCTCGCGGAAGGGTTCGACCCACAGGCGGCGCAGTTCCACGACATGCGCGCCGCAGCCCAGCAGCTCGCCCAGGTCGCGGACCAGGCTGCGGACGTAGGTGCCTGATCCACACTCCACGTGTAGGCGCAGCAGCGGCATTCCGCCGTCCAGCAGGTCGGCGGCGGATTGCAGTTCGAAGCTATGGACTTCGATCTCGCGCGGTTCTACTTCGACGATTTCGCCCCGACGAGCCTTGGCGTACAGCGGCTCGCCGCCACGCTTGAGCGCCGAATAAATGGGGGGACGCTGCTGGATGCGACCCGTGAGCTGGCGCAAGGCGGAGTCGATCTGCGGAATCGTGTACTGCGCGACCGGCCGCTCACGCAGCGGCTGCCCTTCGGCATCGTCGGTGTCGGTGGTGATGCCCAGGCGGGCGACGGTGTCATAGGCCTTGCGCGCGCCCAGCAGGCTGCCGGCGATCTTGGTGGCCTCGCCGAAACACAGCGGCAGCAGGCCGGTGGCCAAAGGATCCAGGCTGCCGGTATGTCCGCCCTTCTCGGCACGAAAGAGATGTCGCGCGCGCTGCAAGGCCTGGTTCGAGCTCAGCCCCTGCGGCTTGTCCAGCAGCAGGATGCCGTCTAGGCGTCGGAATTTGGTCTTGGGCAGCGACATCGGGGGCGGATGCGATCCTTGTAGGAGCGGGCCCTGCCCGCGATGCTCTTCGTCATTGCAGGAAAAGCATCGCGGGCAGGGCCCGCTCCTACAATTCCCGCACGATCACTTCTCTTCGCTTTCTTCTTCGTCCGCCGGAGGCGGCGGCAGGTCGCGCAGCAGGTTTTCCATGTGCTCGCCGCGGTCCACCGAATCGTCGTAATGGAAATGCAGCTCGGGCACATGGCGCAGCTTCATGGCCTTGCCGAGCTTGTAGCGGATCTGCGGCGCCAGCTCCTTCAGGTCCTTGACCGCTTCGGCCGATTTTTCCTGCATCAACGCGGTCACGAACACCTTGGCATGGGCCAGGTCCCGGGTGACTTCAACGTCGGAAACGCTGACCGATGGAATCCCGTGCTCGCGCACGGCCTCGTGCACCAGCGTGCCCAGCTCGCGACGGAGCTGGGCGGAGACGCGGTCGCTGCGGTGGAAGGATTTGGTGGGCATGATTTAGTGAAGAGTTGAGAGGAGTGAGAAGTGAGTGGAAGCAACGAACGGCCGTAAGAAGTCCTCGTTACTCACTCCTCCACACTCACTCCTTGCCGTCACAGCGTACGCTGCACTTCGATGCGTTCGAAGCACTCGATCTGGTCGCCCGGCTGCACGTCGTTGTACTGCTTCACGCCGATGCCGCACTCGGTGCCGTTGCGCACTTCGTCCACGTTTTCCTTGAAGCGGCGCAGCGACTCCAGTTCGCCTTCGAAGACCACGGTGCTGTCGCGCAGCACGCGGATCGGCTTGTTGCGCTTGACCGAGCCCTCGACCACCATGCAGCCCGCGACCGCGCCGAACTTGGAGCTGCGGAACACGTCGCGCACTTCGGCGATACCGATGATTTCTTCGCGGATTTCGACGCCCAGCAGGCCGGACGCCACCTGCTTCACCTGGTCGATCACGTCATAGATGATCGAGAAGTAGCGCAGGTCGACGCCGTTGGACTCGACGATGCGGCGTGCGGCCGCATCGGCGCGCACGTTGAAGCCGATCATGGTGGCCTTGGAGGTCAATGCGGAATTCGCATCGGACTCGGTGATGCCGCCCACGCCGGAATGGATGATGTTGATGCGGATCATGTCGTTGGACAGCGCGACCAGCGACTGCTTCAGCGCTTCCACCGAACCCTGCACGTCGGCCTTGACCACCAGGTTCAACACCAGTTGTCCGTCGCCCTTGCCCAGCTGCGACATGATGTCTTCCATGCGGCTGCCCGCGGACTGCACCAGGCGCGATTCACGACGCTTGGCATCACGTTGCTGGGCCACGTCCTTGGCCAGGCGCTCGTCTGCAACGACGACGAAATCATCGCCTGCATCCGGCACGCCCGACAGGCCCAGGACCTGCACCGGGATCGACGGGCCGGCTTCGGCCGGTTGGCCGCCGGTTTCGTCGAACAGCGCGCGCACGCGGCCGTACTGGGTGCCACAGACCAGGTAGTCGCCCTTCTTCAGCTGGCCCTGCTGCACCAGCACCGTTGCCACCGGGCCACGGCCCTTGTCCAGCGAGGATTCGATGACCACGCCGCTGGCGCGGCCGGTGTGGGAAGCCTTCAGCTCAAGGACTTCGGCCTGCAGCAGGATGGAATCCAGCAGGTTGTCCACGCCGGCACCGGTCTTGGCCGACAGCTCGACGAACTGGGTGTCGCCGCCGAACTCTTCAGCAACCACGTCATGGGTCAGGAATTCGTTCTTGACGCGACCCGGGTCGGCATCGCTCTTGTCCATCTTGTTCACGGCCACGATCAACGGCACCTTGGCGGCCTTGGCCAGCTTCACGGCCTCGATGGTCTGTGGCATCACGCCGTCATCGGCGGCGACCACCAGCACCACGATGTCGGTGAGCTTGGCGCCGCGCGCGCGCATCTGGCTGAAAGCCGCATGGCCCGGGGTGTCGAGGAAACTGATGACGCCCTTGTCGGTTTCGACGTGGTACGCGCCGATGTGCTGGGTGATGCCGCCAGCCTCGCCGTTGGCGACCTTGGTGCGACGGATGTAGTCCAGCAGCGAGGTCTTGCCGTGGTCGACATGGCCCATGATGGTGACCACCGGCGGACGCGGCGACTGGTCGCCCTGCTCGCCCTCGGTGTGCGCGATCAGGTGCTCCTCGACGTCGCCACTGTCGGCCCGGACCACGTTGTGGCCGAGCTCTTCGGTGACCAGTGCCGCGGTGTCGTGGTCGATGCTCTGGGTGATGGTGGCCATCACGCCCATCTTGAACAGCGCCTTCACCACTTCGCCGCCTTTCAGCGCCAGCTTCTGGGCCAGGTCGGCCACGGTGATCGTCTCGCCGATGGCGACATCGCGTACTACCGGTGCGGTGGGACGCTCGAAACCATGGTCCCCACTGCCACGACGGCCCTGTTCCAGCGGACGCTTGGGCTTGGGCTTGCCGCGCGAGGTGGTGCGGCGCGCACGGTCGGCGGCGGAGAGATGCAGCTGGCCAGCGAAACGCTGGGTGCTGTCGTCGTCTTCCACGCCCGCGACCATGGCATGCGAACCACGGGTCTTGTGCTTGCTGGCGGTGGTGGCGTTGCGGTCGTCGGTACGCGGCGGATCCTTGCGTACCGGCGGCTTGGGTACATGGTGGCCGCCGGTCTTGGCAGCCGCCGGACGTGCCGCGCCCGGCTCGTCGTCAGTGGATGGCACGCCAGAAGCCGCAGCCGCGGCCTCGGCATCCGCCTGCTTGCTGGCCGCTTCCGCTTCGTCACGTGCCGCCTGTTCCTCGAGACGCGCGCGTTCGCGCTCGTCGGCGCGCTTCTTGTCGGTTTCCGCAAGGCGCTGCTGCTCTTCCAGGTTGCGCTGCTTGGATTCCTCCAGCTTGCGCAGCGCATCGGCGCGCTCATCGCTGGGCGGCGGTTGCACTTCGTCGGGCTTGAGGTAAGTACGCTTCTGGCGTACCTCCACGTTGACTGTGGTCTTGGTGCGGCCACCGGCGACGGTCACTTCCTGCACCTTGCGGCGTGCCAGGGTGATCTTCTTCGGCGCGGCGTCGTCGGCGGCCGTGTCGGCCTTGCCGTGCGAGCGCTTCAGGAAGCCCAGCAGCTTCACTTTTTCCATGCTGGTCACGACCTGGTCGGGACCGCTGAAGCTCATGCCGGCCTCGGCCAGTTGCTCAAGCAGTTTCTCGACCGGCGTGTTGACCAGTTCAGCGAGCTTGCGGATGGTGGTTTGCTGCGTCATTCGGATCCTGTGACCTTCGTTTGCGCCCCCCGCCTAGCGCGAAGGGAACGCGGATTCTAGCCCTGTATGTTGCAGGGCGGCGTTCATACTTGGCTCATTCGCCGCGTTCCAGACGGGCGATCTCTTCGGCGCGGGCAGCCAGGATCAGCGCCTTCGCGCGACCTTCGTCCAACCCCTCGATGCCGAATTCGACGATTTCGTCCGTGCCCAGGTCAGACAGGTCTTCGCTGGTGCGAACCCCATGGCTGGCCAGCGCGTAGGCGGTCTCATCGTCCATGCCTTCCAGCGCCAGCAGGTCTTCGGCCGGCTGGTGCTCGTCCAGGCCCTCTTCCTCGGCCAGCGCATCGTTGAGCAGCGCCTCGCGAGCACGCGAACGCAGCTCTTCGACGATGTCTTCGTCGAAGCCTTCGACGGCCAGCAGCTCGCCGACCGGCACGTAGGCGATTTCCTCAACCGTGTTGAAGCCCTCGGCCACCAGGATGGCGGCGATTTCTTCGTCCACTTCCAGCTTGTCGACGAACAACTGGCGGGCCACGGCCTGCTCGCCCTCGGACTTGGCGGCAACCTGGTCCTGGGTCATCACGTTCAACTGCCAACCGGTCAGGCGGCTGGCCAGGCGCACGTTCTGGCCCCCCTTGCCGATGGCCTGGGCCAGGCGGTCTTCGGCGACAGCCAGGTCCATGGAGTGCTTCTCTTCATCGACGATGATCGACTGCACTTCCGCAGGCGCCATCGCGTTGATGACGAAATTGGCGGCGCTGTCGTTCCACAGCACGATGTCCACGCGTTCGCCGTTGAGCTCGTTGGAGACGGCCTGCACGCGCGAACCGCGCATGCCGATGCACGCGCCGATGGGATCGGTACGGGTGTCATGCGCCAGCACGGCGATCTTGGCGCGGTCGCCCGGGTCGCGTGCACAGGCCTTGATCTCGACCAGGCCCTGGCCCACTTCCGGCACTTCCAGCTTGAACAGCTCGATCATGAATTCCGGCGCGGCGCGGCTGATGAACAGCTGCGGGCCACGCGGCTCGGTGCGCACGTCGAACAGGTAGCCACGCACGCGGTCGCCGGCGCGCAGGGTGTCGCGCGGGATGCCCTTGTCCTTGGGGATGAAGGCCTCGGCGTTGCCGCCCAGGTCCACGTAGATATTGCCGCGCTCGGCACGCTTGACGATGCCGGTGACCAGCTCGCCGATGCGATCCTTCCAGGCGTCCACGACCTGGGCACGCTCGGCCTCGCGCACGCGCTGCACGATGACCTGCTTGGCGGCCTGTGCGGCGATGCGACCGAAGTCGGGGTTCTCGATCTGCTCTTCGATGTAGTCGCCGACTTCGGCGCCTTCGCTTTCGTCTTCGGCGTCCATCAGGCGGATCTGGAAGTCCGGGGATTCCATCACTACGTCATCGGCGACGACTTCCCAGCGACGGAAGGTTTCGTATTCGCCGGTCTTGTGGTCGATGGTGACGCGGGTCAGCACTTCCTGGTCGGGGTAGCGCTTCTTGGCCGCCGACGCCAGTGCGGCTTCGATGGCGTCAAAGATCACTTCACGCGGCACGCCCTTCTCATTGGCGACCGCATCCACTACCAGCAACAGTTCCTTACTCATCGTTTACTCCGCGCGCGGCCGCTTGGCCGCCGGTTGGTTGGATTTTGCCTGGCCCGATTGCTTGGGGGCCGGTGTTTTGGAAGCCGATGCCTTGGCCGGTTTTTTCTTGACTGCTTTCTTCGCCGCTTTCTTGGCGGGCGCTGTTTTCTTGGGTGCGACGGCAGCCTTGGCGGCTTTCGCGGCAGCGGCCGGCTTTGCCGGGCCGGCTTTCTTAGGCTGCGGCGCGAACCCCAGCGCCACCCAATCCGGCATGATCTTGGCCTTGTCCACGTTCTCGAACGCCACCGTCATTTCGGCGTTGTCGACCAGGAACACGATGTTGCCGCCTTCGACGCGCACGATGGAACCCTGCAGTCGACGACGACCTTCCTGCGGCAAGCGCAGCGTCGCTTTCACTGATTCACCCTGGTGGCGCACGAAATGCGCAAGGGTGAACAAGGGGCGCTCGATGCCAGGCGACGACACTTCCAGCGTGTAGTTGCCGGTGATGGGGTCTTCCACGTCGAGCTGCGCGGAGACTTCACGGCTGACGGTTTCGCAATCCTCGATGCCGACCATGCGCGTGGCGATCTCGGCCTCGGGCACGTCGATGTACAGGCGCAGCGTGGCACTGCCCGGTGCCGGCAGGTATTCCGCGCCCAACAGTTCCAGGCCCAGGGCCTGCACGGTCGGGGACAGCAGGTTCGCGATTTGTTTTGCCTTGTCGCTCACGTGGTGACGGTTCGCCTGAGATTTGCCAGATTCGAAAAGTGCGGGGAAGACTTGGGAAACAGGAATCCACATTCCGGAAACAACAAAGGGCCCCGATGGGCCCCTTGTCCGATACCACTGGATTCCGGTGTGCAGGCGGGAACATGCGCCTTCACGAGCCCAGGCCCTGGCCGTTAAAAAAGCCTCTGCAAGAGGTTTTCCAAACAAACCGAAAAGCTTGGTAGCGGGGGCAGGATTTGAACCTGCGACCTTCGGGTTATGAGCCCGACGAGCTGCCAGACTGCTCCACCCCGCATCAGAAGCGGAATTATGGTGGCCCGGGGAATGTAATGCAACCCCGGGCTGATCGCGTGCGCTTCATCGAGCAGATCACGTCATGTGGCTGGCGATGCATCCGGTGTTTCGCGAGAGGCTGGTTTGGACGCGGATAAACGCTGAAATGCCGGATAAAGCCAAACCAATATCCGGCTGACATGGGTGCTGCCCTGCCCGCTTGTTGCTGCGTTGCGCTAGCGACTTCGACTCAGGCAAAGGCCAGTTGGCACCACGCGATGATCGGGTTCCAGAAGAAGCCGAGCACCAGCAAGGCCAGTGCATTGACCCCGAACACGATCGGGACCACGCGATCCTTGCGCGGCGGCGGCAATTCGCCAACCGGCTCGTCGAAATACATCACCTTGATCACGCGCAGGTAGTAGAAGCCGCCGATCACCGCGCAGACCACGCCTAGGATCGCCAACCACACCAGGCCCGCTTCCACCGCTGCACCCAGTACCAGCAACTTGGCCCAGAAGCCCAGGAACGGCGGTACGCCTGCCAGCGACGCCATCACGCACAGCACCAGGCCGGCCTGCCATGGATTGCGTGCGTTGAGGCCCTTGAAGTCGTCGATCCTGTCGGCCTCGAAACCCTGCCGCGACAGCACCACGATACTGCCGAACGCTGCCGCGGACATCAGCGCATAACTGATCGCGTAGAACAGCGCCGCCGCATAGCCGCGCTCTTCGCCACCCGCCAAACCAATCAGCAGGAAGCCCACGTGCGAGACCGTGGAATACGCCAGCATGCGCTTCAGGTTGGTCTGGGCGATGGCAATCACGTTGCCGATGATGAGCGAGGCCGCGGCCAGTCCGGCAAGCAGGAGTTGCCATTGCCCGGACATCGGCCCAAGTCCATTTTCCAGCAGGCGGAAAGCCATGCCGAAGGCCGCCAGCTTGGGGCCGGCGCTGATGAACAGCGTGATCGGCGTCGGTGCGCCGTGGTACACGTCAGGCAACCACATATGGAATGGCGCGGCGCCCAGCTTGAAGGCGATGCCCGCGACCAGGAACACGAGGCCGGTCAGCAAAAGCGCCTTGTCTTCCACTTGCACGGACGCCGCATGGATACCCGCGAGATCCAGGGTGCCGGTGGCGCCGTAGACCAGCGACATGCCGTAGAGCAGCAAGCCCGAAGCCAGCGAGCCCAGCACGATGTACTTGATCGCGGCTTCCGACGACAGGCCGTCATCACGATTGAGCGCGACCAGTCCGTACGAACACAGCGCCAGCAATTCCAGCCCCAGGTACACCATCAGCAGGTTGCCGGCCGACACCATCATCATCATGCCGGCCGTGGCCAGCAGCACCAGCACCGGCACCTCGCCCTTGTACAGGTTGCGCTCGCGCAGGTACGGCCATGCATACAGCAGCGACAATGCGCTGACCAGCAGGATCACCACCTTGCTCACGTCGGCCATCACGTCACGTACGAACATGCCGCTGAACACCGTGCCATGTCCGCCCGTGCCGCAGGCGATCATGGCCAGCACCACGCCCAGCACGGCCAGTGCGAGGGCATGGGTGACGACGCGGCGGGAGTCCTCGAGGAACAGGTCCAGCATCAGCAGCGCGAAAGCGCCCGCGATCAGCACCAGCTCCGGCAGGAGCGGCATCAGGTCGGCGGTGGCGGAGAGAGTCGGCGTGGTCATGTTCTTCCTTACAGCTTGCTGTTGGCGAGCTGCATCGCCAGTTGCGCGATCGAGGGCTCCATCAGGTCGGTCAGCGGCTTGGGCCAGATACCAATCGCCAGCACGCCGACGGCAAACACACCCAGCACCAATATCTCGCGGCCATTGATGTCCTTCAGCTCGGCCACGTGCGCGTTGGCCACTTCGCCGTACATCACGCGCTTGACCAGCCACAGCGTGTACGCCGCGCCGATCACCAGCGTGGTCGCCGCGACCAGGGCGATGTAGGGATGCTTCTGGAAGCTGGCCACGATCACCATGAACTCACCCACGAAACCACTGGTGCCCGGCAAGCCCGCGTTGGCCATGGCGAAGAACACGAACAGCACCGCGAACCACGGCATCACGTTGGCCACGCCACCGTAGTCGCGGATCATGCGCGTGTGCATGCGGTCGTACAGCACGCCCACGCAGGAGAACATCGCACCCGAGACGAAGCCGTGTGAAATCATCTGCACCATCGCGCCCTGCAGGCCGAGGCGTGCACCGTCCAGGTTGCCGAAGTCACGGACCATGCCGAAGGAAATGAAGATGCCCAGGGTGACGAAGCCCATGTGCGAGACCGACGAATACGCGATCAGCTTCTTCATGTCGTCCTGCACCAGCGCCACCAGGCCCACGTAGACCACGCCGATCAACGACAGCGTGATCACCAGCCAGGCCCATTCGTGGCCGGCATCCGGCAGGATCGGCAAGGTGAAGCGCAGGAAGCCGTAGCCGCCGATCTTCAGCATGATCGCGGCCAGGATCACCGAGCCTGCGGTCGGCGCTTCCACGTGCGCATCCGGCAACCACGTGTGCACCGGGAACATCGGCACCTTGACTGCGAACGCGACCAGGAAGGCGAAGAACAACCAGGTCTGTTCCTTCGCGTTCAACTGCAGCTGGTACAGGTCGGCGAACTGGAAGCTGCCACCCTTCAGGTACAGGTAGACCAGGCCGACCAGCATCAGCACCGAGCCGAGGAAGGTATAGAGGAAGAACTTCACCGACGCATAGATGCGACGCGGGCCACCCCAGATGCCGATGATCAGGAACATCGGGATCAGCATGGCTTCGAAGAACACGTAGAACAGCATCGCGTCGGTGGCGGCGAACACGCCGATCATCATGCCTTCCAGGAACAGGAACGCCGCGAAGTACTGGCTGACGCGCTTCTCGATCACCACCCAGGCGCCAACCAGCGCCAGCACCGTGGTCAGCGTGGTCAACACGATCAGCGCGATGGAAATACCGTCCGCGCCCAGGTTGTAGCCGATCTTGTAGGCCGGCACCCAGGCGTGCTGTTCGATGAACTGCATGCCGGGGTTGGCCATGTCCACGCCCGTCAACAAGGCGAGGCTGACGACGAAGGTGAGCAGCGCAACCACCAGCGCGGTCCAGCGCGCCGCTTCGGGACGGGTGTTGCCCATCGCAAGGATCAGCGCGCCGCCCAGCATGGGCAACCAGATCAGGATTGAAAGTAGGGGCCAGTTCGACACTTGATTCGTATCCGTCAGGTCAGCGCCAGTACGTCATGAGCACGGCCAGGAGTGCAATCAGGCCGAGGATCATCGCGAAGGCGTAGTGGTAGAGGAAACCCGATTGGGTACGTCGCAACAGGTTGGCAGCCAGGTCGACCAGCTTGGCGCTGCCGTTGACCGCGACGCCGTCGATGACTTTCTTGTCGATGGCGTTGGAGAAATCACCGACCGCCAGGCCGCCGCCGGCAAATCCGCCGATCCACAGGCTGTCCATCCAGTATTTCTTGTCGAGGATGTTGGCGAGGAAGGCACCGACGCGGCTGTTGCGCAGGCGTGCTGGCCACTCGGGCGACAACCAGACGTAAAGGACAGTCGCCGCAACAAAGCCAGCCAGCGCAAGCCAGAACGCCGGCATGGTCATGCCATGCAGCGCGAACTTCACGGGCCCGTGGAACTCCTCGCCCAGTTGGGCCACCGTATCGCGTGCCGGATCGAGGAAGTTGATCGCGCCGCTGAAGAAGTTCAGCGCCTGCCCCGGAATGCCGGCTTCGGCATGGTGGCCATTCCAAGTGGTGCCGAACAACATCGGCCCGATGGTGAAGAAACCGATCAGCACCGACGGAATCGCCAGCAGGATCAGCGGCACCGTCACTACCCAAGGGGATTCGTGCGGCTCATGCGCACCATTGTGGCCGTGGTCGTCGTGCGCATGGTCGGTGTGCGCATGCTCGCCATGGGCGTGCTTCTCAGGGGCGTGATCGTCATGCGCGTCGTGGCCGTGACCATGATCCGCATGGGCGTCGCGGAAACGCTCCTTGCCATGGAAAGTCAGATACAGCAGGCGGAAGCTGTAGAAGCTGGTGACGAATACCCCGCCCAGTACCGCCCAGTAACCGTAGGTCGCGATCCAGTTGCCGCCCTCGTGCGCGTGGTGCGCCGCGGCTTCGATGATGGTGTCTTTCGAATAGAAACCGCTGAAGAACGGCGTACCGACCAACGCCAGCGTACCGATCCACATGGTCACGAAAGTGATCGGCATGTACTTGCGCAGGCCGCCCATCTTGCGCATGTCCTGCTCGTGGTGCATGGCGATGATCACCGAGCCGGCACCCAGGAACAGCAGCGCCTTGAAGAACGCGTGCGTCATCAGGTGGAACACCGCCGCCGAGTAGGCCGACACGCCCAGCGCCACGGTCATGTAACCAAGCTGCGACAGCGTGGAATACGCGACCACGCGCTTGATGTCGTTCTGCACGATACCGATCAGGCCGGTGAAGAAGGCCGTGGTCGCGCCGATGAAGAGCACGAAATTCAGCGCAGTCTCCGACAATTCGAACAGAGGCGACATGCGCGCCACCATGAAGATGCCGGCGGTGACCATGGTCGCCGCGTGGATCAGGGCCGAGATCGGGGTCGGGCCTTCCATCGAGTCCGGCAGCCACACATGCAGCGGCACCTGCGCCGACTTGCCCATCGCGCCGATGAACAGGCAAATGCAGATGATGCTGGCGACCGACCACACGACCGGCGCATCCAGCACCTGCCAGGTCATGCCGAACACGCTGATCGCACCCGACCACATCTGCACGACCTTGCCGGCCAGCATGGGTGCATTCGCGAACACCGTGGCGTAGTCCAGCGTACTGAACATGCCCAGCACCGCCGCGATGCCCAGCAGGAAACCGAAGTCACCGACGCGATTGACCAGGAAGGCCTTCATGTTGGCGAAGATCGCCGTCGGGCGCTTGAACCAGAACCCGATCAGCAGGTACGACACCAGGCCCACCGCTTCCCAGCCGAAGAACAGCTGCAGGAAGTTGTTGCTCATCACCAGCATCAGCATGCTGAAGGTGAACAGCGAAATGTAGCTGAAGAAGCGCTGGTAACCGGGATCCTCGGCCATGTAGCCGATGGTGTAGATGTGCACCAGCAGGGAGACGAAGGTCACCACCACCATCATCATCGCGGTCAGGTTGTCGATCATGAAACCGACGTGTGCCTCAAGCCCACCGACCTGGAAGAACGTGTACAGGTTCTGGTTGAACGGCGAAGCGCCCTGCCCCACGAGCTGGTAGAGCACCCAGAACGAGAGCGCGGAACTGACGGCAACACCCAGGATGGTGACCCAGTGCGCGCCGGCGCGGCCGATCTGGCGACCGAAGAAACCCGCCAGGATGCTACCCAATAGCGGTGCGAGCACGATGGCCAGCAGCACGTTCTTGGAGAGTGTGATTTCCATGCCCGTCATCGGTGCATCAGCCTTTCAAGGTATCGATATCGGTCACGTTGATCGTGCGCCGTGAGCGGAACAGGGTGACCAGGATCGCCAGGCCGATCGCGGCCTCGGCGGCCGCTACGGTCAATATGAAGAACACGAAGATCTGCCCCGCGGGATCACCGAACTGGCGCGAGAACGCGACGAAGTTGATGTTCACCGCCAGTAGCATCAGCTCGATGCACATCAGCAGCACGATCACGTTCTTGCGATTCAGAAAGATGCCGGCGACGCTGATGCAGAACATCACCGCGCCCAGCGCAAGCAGGTGGCCCAGGGCGATCATGGCTTCACCTCCGGGGTTTCGACCACGACCGGCACGACCAGGGTCTCGCGCACCGGCGTTTCCACCGGCACGTCGATCATGCGCAGGCGATCGGATGCCTTGACCCGCGACTGCTCGGCCGGATCCTGGTGCTTGGTGCCCTGGCGACGCCGCAGGGTCAGCATCACCGCGACCACTACCGCCACGGTCAGGATCACCGCGGCGAATTCGAATGGCAGCAAGAACTCGGTAAACAGCGAGCGCGCCAGCCAGGTGGTGTTCGAATCATCCGCCGCGATCGAAGCAGCATTGGCGACGTAAGGCACCATCGACTTGGCCTTGACCCCGATCAACACCACGATCTGCGCCAGCATCACCGCTGCGACCAGCAGGCCGACCGGCAAGTATTTGATCCAGCCTTCGCGCACCTTCACGGTATCGATGTCCAGCATCATCACCACGAACAGGAACAGCACCATCACCGCGCCCACGTAGACCAGGATCAGGGCGATGCCCAGGAACTCCGCGCCCACCAGCAGCCATGTGCAGGCGACGGAGAAGAAGGTCAGGATGAGGAACAGCACCGCATGCACCGGGTTGCGCACGCTGATGACGCCACCGGCGGCGATGACCGCGATGGTGGCGAATACGTAGAAGGAGATCAGTAGCGGATCCATCATGACCTCAGCGGAAGGCGGCGTCGGCGGCGCGGCGCTCGGCGATCTCGGTTTCCAACCGATCCCCGATCGCCAGCAGCTGCGGCTTGGTGACGATGTTTTCGCCACGCTTTTCAAAGTGGTATTCCAGCACGTGCGTCTCGACGATGGAGTCCACCGGGCAGCTTTCCTCGCAGAAGCCGCAATATATGCACTTGAACAGATCAATGTCGTAGCGCGTGGTGCGGCGCGTGCCATCCTCGCGCTTTTCCGAATCGATCGTGATCGCCAGCGCCGGGCACACCGCCTCGCACAGCTTGCAGGCGATGCAGCGTTCCTCGCCATTGGGATAGCGGCGCAGCGCGTGCAGGCCGCGGAAACGCGGCGACTGCGGGAACTTCTCCATCGGGTACATCATGGTGTACTTGGGCTTGAAGGTGTACTTGAAGGTCAGCCACAGGCCGCCCAGCAGTTCCAGCAGCATCAGGCTCTTCAAGTAATGGACTACTTTCTTCATCACTCAGACGCCCTTCTCGATCACGCCAAAAAACACCATCAACGCCGTCACCGCGATCCAGGCGATGGTGATCGGAATGAATACTTTCCAGCCCAGGCGCATGATCTGGTCATAGCGGTAACGCGGGAAACTGGCGCGGAACCAGATGAAGGCGCTGGCGAAGAAGAACACCTTCAGCAGCAGCCACGGCCAACCGCCCTGCCAGATCCAGTTCACCCAGGGCGACACGTCCGCCACGATCCAGCCCTGCAGTGGGCTGAGCCAGCCGCCCAGGAAGAACAGCGACACCAGGAAGCTGACCAGGATCATGTTGGCGTATTCGGCCAGGAAGAACAGCGAGAACGCCGCGCCGGAATATTCCACCATGTGGCCAGCGACGATTTCCGATTCGCCTTCGGTCACGTCGAAGGGCGCGCGGTTGGTTTCGGCAACACCAGACACCCAGTACACGATGAACAGGGGGAACAGCGGAATGAAGAACCATTCCAGGAAACCTGAATTTCCCGCCTGCGCCATGACGATGGCGCTGAGGTTCATGCTGCCCGCCGCGATCAGCACGCCAACCAGGGCGAAGCCCATCGCGATTTCATAGCTGACGACCTGCGCGGCCGAACGCATTGCGCCGAGGAAGGCGTACTTCGAGTTGGATGCCCAACCGGCGATGATGATGCCGTACACGCCCAGCGAGGTCATGGCCAGCAGGTACAGCAGGCCGGCGTTGGCATTGGACAGCACCAGTTTGGCGTCGAATGGCACCACGGCCCACGCCGCGAAGGCAGGTGCCAGCGTGATCAGCGGCGCAAGGATGTACATCGTCTTGTGTGCCTTGGCCGGCAGCAGGACTTCCTTGAACAGCAGCTTGAACACGTCGGCGAAGGCCTGGAAGATGCCCATGCCGACGTACATCGGCCCATGACGCACGTGCATCCAGCCGATCAGCTTGCGTTCCCACACCACGTAGAACGCGACGGCGACGATCACCGGCACGGCGATAGCGAGGATCTTCAGCACGATCCACAGCACCGCGCCGATGCCGCCCAGGCTGAGCAGCCATTCGTGCAGCGGATTCACGGCATTGATCAACAGTTCGTTCATGCGCGCACCACCGTGACCCGACCTGCACCCAAGGGCGCAGTCGCGCCGTGGCCGCTTTCGATCCAGACGGTTCCTGGTGCAACGCCCTTGTCGATGACAACCGGCAAGGTAGCCGTGCCATCAGGTGAGCCGACCTTCGCCACCGCACCGTCCGACAACCCGGCCGCCTCGGCGTCAACAGGATTCAGCGTGATGCAAGGGGCCGTGTTGAGCGGATGCGACTGCAAGGCTTCTGCACGACGCACCACGCCATCCGTGCGGTAGATCGCAGCGGTCGCAGCAACCTCAAGGCCTTCGTTTGCAGCGACTGGGGCTACGGAACGCGCGATGCTGCTCGGCGTGTTAGCCGAACCCGCCGCACGTGCGCCGGCGAGGTCGGTGAACTCGAATGCAGGCAACTGCAGTTCGCCGCCGAGCGCGCGCAGGACTTTCCAGCCTTCGCGTGCTTCGCCCGGGAGCTTGCCGCCGGCTTGCGTGTGCTGGTCGATACCGTCCAGGTTGGTCAGCGTCGCCTCGATTTCAGGCAACGCGCCAATCGGCAGGATCACGTCGGCCACGTTGCGAGTGGACTTGCACGCGAAGTGGCTGAAGGCCACGACCTTGGCAGCCTTCAATGCCTTCTGCGCCACGGCGCCATCGGCGAAATCCAGGCCTGGTTCGATGCCGTAGATGACATAGGCCGGACGCGGTTCGGCGAACATGCCAGCGACGTCGCGTTTGGCCGGCAACACGCCATGGCGTGCAAGACCGACTGCGTTGGCGCCTTGCGGAATGCGGCACAGTGCGGCGCCGGTGGCGACTGCAAATTTACGTGCAGCGGCGCGCAAGGAAGCGGCCTGCGGGTGATTTTCAGCGAGTGCACCGACGATCAAGACCGGGCGCGTCGCGCCCTTCACGGCGTCGAGCAGGGTCGCATCTTCCAAAGCATTCGCGAGCTTGGACGGTGCGACGATCTGCTTGCCTGCCAGCGAGAAAGCGAAATCGAAGTCGACCGGATTGACTGCGTACACCTTGGCATTGCGGTGCGTATTCGCCTTGCGGATGCGCTGGTGCAGCAACGGCAGTTCGTGGCGGACGTTGGTGCCGAACAGGACGATTGCGTCGGCCTGTTCGATATCGGCCAGCGGCATGGCGAACGGTTCCGCGACGGCGGCATCGGAGAAATCGCGGTTGAAAATGCGGTGATCGAGATTACCGCTACCCAAGCCTTCAGCGAGGCGTGCGAGCAGGCTGCCTTCGTCATTCGGAGTCGCCGGGTGTGCCAGCACCCCCAGATCGTCGCCTTCGTGCGCACGCAGGATCTCGGCCGCGGCGGCAAGGCCTTCGGCCCACGACACTTCACGCCACTCGCCATCAACGAGTTGCAGCGGCTTCACCGCGCGATCTTCGGCGTACAGGCCCTGGTGCGAATAACGGTCGCGGTCCGACAGCCAGCATTCGTTCACGGCTTCGTTGTCGCGCGGCACGCTGCGCAGCACTTCGCCGCGGCGCACGTGCAGGAACAGGTTGGAACCCATCGCGTCGTGGTAACCGATCGATTCGCGCGCAGTGAGCTCCCACGGACGCGCGCGGAACTGGAACACCTTGTTGGTCAACGCGCCGACCGGGCACACGTCAACTACGTTGCCGGAAAGCTCGGTGGTCAGCGGCTTGCCGTCGTAGGTACCGATCTGCAGGTTCTCGCCACGGTACATGCCGCCCAGCTCGTAGGTGCCGGCGATGTCCGCAGTGAAGCGTACGCAGCGCGTGCACTGGATGCAGCGGGTCATCTCGGTGGCGACCAGCGGGCCGATGTCCTCGTCGGGCACCACGCGCTTGCGTTCCTGGAAACGACTCACCGAACGCCCGTAGCCCAACGACAGGTCCTGCAGTTCGCATTCACCGCCCTGGTCGCAGATCGGGCAATCCAGCGGATGGTTGATGAGCAGGAATTCCATCACATTGCGCTGCGACTTGAGTGCCTTGTCGCTGCGCGTGGCGATCTTCATCCCGTCCATCACCGGCGTGGCGCAGGCCGGCGCGGGCTTGGGCATCTTCTCCACTTCCACCAGGCACATGCGGCAGTTGGCGGCGATGGCCAGCTTGTCGTGATAGCAGAAACGCGGGATCGGGATGCCGGCCTTGTCGGCGGCCTGGATGATCATCGAACCCTTGGGTGCCGCCAGTTCCACGCCGTCGATGAAGACGGTCACGTGGTCGGGGGCGAGGTTCGGATTCACGGGTTGGGCGCTCATGCGGCCTGCTCCACGGCAACGCGGCCCGACTTGTCATCGACAATCGAGCGCCCGTTGAGGATGAAGTACTCGAACTCGTGCCAGTAATGACGCAGCATGCCCTGCACCGGCCACGCCGCGGCCTCGCCGAACGCGCAGATGGTGTGGCCCTCGATCTGGCCCGCGGAGGCCTTCAAGGTGTTGAGGTCTTCCAGCGTGGCCTTGCCTTCGACGACGCGGGTGATCATGCGGTACATCCAGCCGGTGCCTTCACGGCACGGCGTGCACTGGCCACAGGATTCGGCGTAATAGAAACGCGCGATGCGCTGGCAGGCACGCACCATGCAAGTGGTGTCGTCCATCACGATCACCGCACCCGAGCCCAGGCCGGAACCGGCCTTCTGGATGCTGTCGTAGTCCATGGTCAAACCCATCATGGTCTCGCCCGGCAATACCGGCATCGAGGAACCACCGGGAATCACCGCTTTCAGCGTGCGACCCTCACGCATGCCGCCGGCCATTTCCAGCAGGTCGGCGAACGAGGTGCCCAGGCGGATCTCGTAATTGCCCGGGCGCGCGACATGGCCGGACACCGAGAAAATCTTCGGCCCGCCGTTGTTGGGCTTGCCCAGGTTGAGGAACCACTCACCGCCGTTGCGGATGATCGCTGGCACGGACGCGTAGGTTTCGGTGTTGTTGATCGTGGTCGGCTTGCCGTACAGGCCGAAATTAGCTGGGAACGGCGGCTTGAAGCGCGGCTGTCCTTTTTTTCCTTCCAGCGATTCCATCAACGCGGTTTCTTCGCCACAGATATAGGCGCCGGCACCGAGTGCGTTATGGATATCGATGTCGATGCCGGAACCCAGCACGTTCTTGCCCAGCCAGCCGTGCTGGTAAGCCTCGGCCGTGGCTTCTTCAAGATGCTCGAAAGGCTCGTGGTGGAATTCGCCACGCAGGTAGTTGTAGGCAGCGGTGGAGCCGGTCGCATAGCACGCGATGGCCATGCCCTCGATCACCGCATGCGGGTTGTAGCGCAGGATGTCGCGGTCTTTGGCGGTGCCGGGCTCGGATTCGTCGGAGTTGCAGAGGATGTACTTCTGCATGTCGCCCTTGGGCATGAAGCTCCACTTCAGGCCAGTAGGAAAGCCTGCGCCACCACGACCACGCAAGCCGGACTGCTTGACCATCTCCACCACGTCAGCCGGCGGGATCTTCTCTTCGATGATCTTGCGCAGCGCGCTGTAGCCGCCGGTCTTCAGGTAATTCTCGTACGACCAAGGCTTGTCGAAGTGCAGCGTGGTGTAGACCACCTGGTGCTCTTTCGGTGCCGGGCCGACCGGGCCGTAGCCCTCGGAGGTATGGGGATGATGTGCCATCGCTTATTCCAACCCGTCCAGCAGTGCATCGACCTTCGCGGGCGTCAGCTTCTCGTGGTAGTGGCCATTGATCACGACCACGGGCGCACCGCAGCAGGCGGCGACGCATTCTTCTTCGCGCTTCATGTACACGCGTCCATCGGCGGTGGACTCGCCCAGCTTGCAACCCAGCTTCCTTTCCGCATGCGCGACCAGGTCTTCGGCGCCGTTGAGCCAGCAGCTGATGTTGGTGCAGAAGGCGACGTTGTTGCGGCCGACCGGCTTGGTCTCGAACATCGAGTAGAAACTGGCGACTTCGTAGGCCCACACCGGCGGCAGGTCCAGGTACTTGGCCACGCCCGCGATCAATTCGTCGCTGAGCCAGCCACCGTTTTGTTCCTGCGCGGCGAACAGACCCTGCAGCACCGCGGAGCGCTTGCGGTCCGGCGGGAACTTGGTCAGCCAATGCTCGATGTGCGCGCGCGTCTTGTCGCTCAACACCAGCATGGGATCGACATGGCGTGCCGCTTCGAAATTACCGGTCGCCCTCATGAGCGAAGCTCCATGGAAAATTCAATCCGTGCATGGTGAGCCTGACGAACCATCATCGGTCCACCTCACCAAAGACAAGATCATAAGTACCAATCATGGCCACGACGTCAGGCAGCATGTGCCCGGCCACGACGTGGTCCATCGACGAAAGATGGGCGAAGCCCGGCGCGCGCAGGTGCACGCGGAACGGCTTGTTGGCGCCGTCGGAGACCAGGTAGCAGCCGAACTCGCCCTTGGGCGCTTCGACCGCGGCGTAGGTTTCGCCGGCAGGCACGCAATAGCCTTCGCTGAACAGCTTGAAGTGATGGATCAACGCTTCCATGTCGTCCTTCATTTCTTCGCGGGACGGCGGCGCGACCTTGAAGTTCTGCACCATCACCGGGCCGGGATTCGCCTTCAGCCACTTCACGCACTGGGCGATGATGCGGTTGGACTGGCGCATCTCGGCCATGCGCACCAGGTAACGGTCATAGCAGTCGCCGTTGGTACCTACCGGGATCTCGAACTCCACGCTGTCGTACTTCGCATACGGCTGCTTCTTGCGCAGGTCCCAGGCAATGCCTGAACCGCGCAGCATGGCGCCGGTCATGCCCCAGGCGCGCGCGTCTTCCGGCGTAATGACGCCGATGCCGACGGTGCGCTGCTTCCAGATGCGGTTGTCGGTGAGCAGGGTTTCGTACTCGTCGACGCGTTTCGGGAATTCGTTGGTGAAGTCTTCCAGGAAGTCGAGCAGCGAGCCTTCACGCGCGGCATTGAACTGCTTCAGCGCCTTGCCCTTGCGCCACGGCGATTCCTTGTACTTCGGCATGTGCTCCGGAAGGTCGCGATAGACGCCACCCGGACGGTAGTAGGTGGCGTGCATGCGCGCGCCGCTGACGGCTTCGTAGCAGTCCATCAACTCTTCGCGTTCGCGGAAGGCGTACAGCATTACCGCCATCGCGCCGAGGTCGAGGCCGTTGGATCCGACCCACATCAGGTGATTCAGGATGCGGGTGATCTCGTCGAACAGGGTGCGGATGTACTGCGCGCGTTCCGGCGCGCGGATGCCCATCAGCGATTCGATGGCCATCACGTAGGCGTGTTCGTTGCACATCATCGACACGTAATCCAGGCGATCCATGTAGCCGATCGACTGGTTGAACGGCTTGCTCTCGGCCAGCTTCTCGGTGCCACGGTGCAGCAGGCCGATATGCGGGTCGGCACGCACGATGGTTTCGCCGTCCATTTCCAGGATCAGGCGCAGCACGCCGTGCGCGGCCGGATGCTGCGGGCCGAAATTCATCGTGTAGTTGCGGATTTCCTGACGGCTTTCCGCAGGGTTGCTGGCAAAGGCCACGCTGGATTGCTCGATGGTCACTTGGCTGGCTCCCTCGAAGCGGCTTCGCCAGCGGCGGTCTGGTAACGCGCGTCGTCACGGATCACGCGCGGCACGCCCACGCGCGGTTCGACCGAGGTGACCGGCTCATAGACCACGCGCTTCTTCTCTTCGTCGTAACGCACTTCCACGTTGCCGATCAGCGGGAAATCCTTGCGGAACGGATGGCCGACGAAACCGTAGTCGGTGAGGATGCGGCGCAAATCCGGATGACCTTCATAGAGGATGCCGAACAGGTCGAACGCCTCGCGCTCGAACCAGTTCGCGCCCGGCCAGATGTCGGTGACCGAAGCCACGATCGGCAGTTCGTCGTTCGGCGCGTAGCAGCGCACGCGCAACAGGCGGTTGTGCCGGTAGGAGCGCAGGTGCGCGACGGTGGCGAAACGATGCGCCGGGCCTTCGCCACGCGGGCGGTTTTCCCAGGTGAAGCGCCCGGGGCCGAAGCCGAGTTCGACACCGCGACTGAAACCTTCCGAGGACACGTTGGCGGTTTCCCACTCGTCACTGCCGTGGCCCAGGTAATCGACGCCACACAGGTCGACCAGCTGTTCAAAGCCGAAGTCGTCACGCAACGAAAGGCAGCTGGCATGCCAGGTTGCCGAAGGCAGTTCCAGGGTGACTTCACCACGGGCCTCGGCAATGCTGAGGATCGCGTCCGGGAAACGCGCCTGCAGTTGTTCGATGTAGGTTGCGGCTTGCTCGGCCATGGGGGCGTGGCGTGCTCTGGGAAAAGGTTGGGAAGGAATCAGCGGGCAATCGTCTGGGTACGCCAGATTTTCTTTTGCAATTGCAGGATGCCGTAGACCAGCGCTTCGGCCGTCGGCGGGCAGCCGGGCACGTACACGTCGACCGGCACGATGCGATCACAGCCGCGCACCACCGAATACGAATAGTGGTAGTAGCCGCCACCATTGGCGCAGCTACCCATCGAGATCACCCACTTGGGCTCAGGCATCTGGTCATAGACCTTGCGCAGCGCCGGGGCCATCTTGTTGACCAAGGTGCCGGCCACGATCATCACGTCGGACTGGCGCGGCGATGGGCGGAACACCACGCCGTAACGGTCCAGGTCCAGGCGCGAGGCGCCGGCGTGCATCATTTCCACCGCGCAGCAGGCCAAGCCGAACGTCATCGGCCACATCGAGCCGGTGCGCGCCCAGTTCATCAGCGCGTCGACGCTGGTGGTCACGTAGCCCTTTTCCAGCAGCGGGTTGTCGCCGTCCGGTCGCAGGATGTCGTCAACCCGCCCTTCCGGGATCGGGTTGGTCATCAGACGATCGATGGTTTGGATCACTCCCATTCCAGGGCTCCCTTCTTCCAGACGTAGATGAAACCCAGGAACAGCATGCCCACGAACAGGCCCATGGTGACCAGGCCGCGCGCGCCCAACTCCGGGAACACCAGGGTCCAGGGCACGATGAAGATGATTTCAAGGTCGAAGACGATGAACTGGATGGCGATCAGGTAGTAGCGCACGTCGAACTTCATGCGCGCGTCCTCGAAGGCTTCGAAGCCGCATTCATACGGCGAGAGCTTCTGCGCATCGGGACGACGGGGACCGAGGAACCGTCCTATCACCATCAGCGAGACGCCGATGCCGGTAGCGACGATCAGGAACAACAGGGTCGGCAGGTATTCGGCCAGCACGCGTGGTCCTCGGTTGGTTGGCCTGCCCCACCACGGTGCCGGTAGGTGCACGCGGGTGTTGCCGGATTCGCGCCCTCCTTCACAACTCCGCGCAAGGCATGCGCTGGACGCTGGAGGGAGTTTGCAACATGGTGCCCAAGAGGGGACTCGAACCCCTACGACTTTCGCCGCTACCACCTCAAGGTAGTGCGTCTACCAATTCCGCCACCTGGGCAAACGGGTGCGCCTGAGCATGCCCAGGCGCGGAAACTATTGTAACCGTCTTCAGCCTTCTTGCGACGGCTTGGCAGGCTGTGAAGCCGCAGGTTTTGCCGGTGCGGCTTCGGTGTTTGCCGGAGTGGCTTGCGCAGGCGCGCCAGGTGCGGGCGCGGTCGGCACGGTCGAAGGCGTCACGACGGGTGCGGTGATCGGTGCGCTGGGAACCGTAGACGGCACCTTCGCCGGCAATTCGCCAGCGGCAGGCGCAACCGGCTGGTCGGCCATGATGCCAAGATTCTGCTGCACCACCGGGCGCGCGCTGTGCGACGCCTGCCAGGCCATGAACAGGCTGATGCCGAAGAACACGACGGCCAGCCACTTGGTGCTCTTGGACAGGAAGTTGGACGCGCCACGCGCACCGAACACGGTGCCGGAGGCGCCCGATCCGAAGCCCGAGCCTGCGGCGGCTCCGCTGCCACGCTGCATCAGCACCAGCGCGATGATCGCAATGGCCACCAGCACGTAGATCACATTCAGGGTCAACATCAACATTTCAGAATCTCGATCAGATAAGTGAAGTCCGGCAAGGGACGCCGGGCTTGCAAGGTAACGTCGTTCAGAGGCCTGTTGCGCCAGCCGCGGCCCGCGCGATGGCGATGAAATCGCCTGCCACCAGGGAGGCGCCACCGACCAGCCCGCCATCAATATCGGGCTGCGCAAACAGTTCCGCCGCATTGTCCGGCTTGACGCTTCCGCCATACAGCAGCGGCAGCGAATCGCCAATTCTAGCATCGTGGGCTTTGACCATGCCACGGATGAAGGCATGCACGGCCTGCGCCTGCGCCGGGCTGGCGGTGCGCCCGGTGCCAATGGCCCAGACCGGTTCGTAGGCCACCACGGCCCCGTCGAAGCCCTGCACGCCGGCCAACGCCAGCACGGGAGCGAGCTGCGCAGCTATGACTGCTTCGGTCTCATCTGCCTCGCGCTGCGCCAGGGTTTCACCCACGCACAGGATGGGAACCAGGCCGGCATGCCGGGCCGCCACGAACTTCGCGGCCACCAGCTCGCTGCTTTCGGAGTGGTACTGGCGGCGTTCTGAATGACCCACCAGCCCATAGCCTGCGCCCACGTCCACCAGCATCGCGGCCGAGACTTCGCCGGTGTAGGCCCCTTTCTCGTTGCTGCTGACATCCTGCGCGCCGAAGCCGATGTCGAAGCTCTCGAAGTCTTCGATCAGGTCACCGAGGTACGGCAGCGGCGGCAAGACCACCACCTTCACGCCGGCCAGTGGCAAGCCAGCCGCCACTTCGGCCACCAGCCCGGTGGCGAAGCTGCGGGTGCCATGCAATTTCCAGTTTCCGGCTACGATCTTGCTGCGCATCGGTGTCACTCCTGTCCGGCCTGCCATGCGGGCCGCAAAGGATAGCCGATGCCCTGCCCTCCCCGACTCCTGGACACCGTTCATGCCTGCAGCTACCCATTCCGGCTACGCCCTCATCACTGGCGCGTCCAGCGGCATCGGCGAGGCAGTGGCGCGGGAATATGCGCGTCGCGGCGTGCCCCTGGTGCTGACCGCAAGACGCCTGGATCGACTGCAGGCGCTGGCAGCCGAACTGCGCAGCCTGGTGCTGGTGGAGGTCATCCCCGCCGATCTGGCCGATCCAGCAGCACCCGCCCAGCTGGTTGCAGAAATCGAGCGACGCGGGTTGAAGCTGCGCATCCTGGTCAACAACGCCGGCTACGGCGTGCCGGGGCGCTACCTGACCAAGGAATGGCCGGTGCACGCGCAATTCCTGCAGGTGATGATTGGCGCGACCAGTGAACTCACCTGGCGCGTGCTGCCCGCCCTGCGCGCCTCCGGCAACGGCCGCATCCTCAACGTCGCTTCGTTCGCAGCCCTTGTACCGGGTGCGGACGGGCAGACGCTGTATGCCGCCGCCAAGGCCTACCTGGTCAAGTTCAGTGAATCGCTATCACTGGAAAATGCCGACAGCGGCGTCAACGTGACCGCCTTGTGTCCCGGCTTCACCTGGTCGGAGTTCCACGACGTAACCGGCACGCGCGAGATGATGTCGAAGTTGCCTAAGTGGGCGTGGCTGCAGGCCGATGACGTGGCCAGGGCCGGCATCGACGGCGTAGAGCGTGGACGCGTGATCGTCGTCCCGGGCCGCGCTTACAAGTTCATGTACTTCGTCGCCAAGCACTTGCCCGGCCGCATGGTGCTTGGCTTGATGGGCAGGAATTCGAGGAAGATCCGCAAGATCGATTGAAGCGCGAAATACTTCAGAAATTCGATCTCGTCATCCCAGCGAACGATGGGACCCATTTTGATCTTCGCGAGCAATCGAGCACAAGCAACATCAAAATGGATCCCAGCGTTCGCTGGGATGACGGCAGGATTTGTCGCGATTTTCCTCTTACTTCAACTTGATCTCGCGCAGCCGCTCTTCCAGGTAACCCTGCGCGGTAATCGGCTCCGGATAACGGGAGGGATTGTTTGCGGTGATCGTGGAAGGCAGCACGTCGATCAGGAAATCCGGATTGGGGTGCAGGAAGAACGGCACCGAATAACGCGGTTGGCGCGCCTGTTCGCCCGGCGGATTGACCACGCGATGGGTGGTGGACGGATACACGTGGTTGGTCAGGCGCTGCAGCATGTCGCCGATATTGACCACGATGGTGTCCGCATCCGAAGTGAAAGGCACCCACTCGCCCTGTTGCGAACGCACCTCCAGGCCCGCGGCACTCGCGCCGACCAGCAAGGTGATGAGGTTGATGTCCTCGTGCGCGCCGGCGCGTACGTTGGGAATGTCATCCGCGGTGATCGGAGGGTAATGGATGGGGCGCAGGATTGAATTGCCCGAATCGGTCTTGTCCGCGAAATAGTCTTCCGGCAAGCCTATGTGCAGGGCCAGCGCCATCAGCACGCGCGATCCCAGCTGATCCAACGCCTCGTACAGGTCGTAGCCATGCTCACGGAAACCCGGCACTTCCTGCGGCCACAGGTTGGCCGGCATCGCGTCGGCGTACTTGGAGTCACGCGGGATCTCGCGACCGATATGCCAGAACTCCTTCAGGTCGAAGTGCTTGGAATCTTTTGCGGTCTCCACCCCGAACGCCGTATAGCCGCGCGCGCCGCCACTGCCGGGCACGTGGTACTTGCGCTTGGTTTCCTCGGGCAAGGCGAAGAAATCCTTGAACACCGCGTAGGCTGCATCGATCTTTGACTGGGGGATGCCGTGGTTGCGGATGCCAGCAAAGCCCCACTCGCGATACGCCGCTCCGAGCTCGGCGACGAAGGCTGCGCGATCAGTGTCGAAACGGTTGATGTCGAGGGTGGGGATTCGTGCGGTCATCTTCTTAGTTTCGGTATCTGAATGATTTGGATGGAGCTTGCACGGGCTATGCAAGCAAGCAGTACAGCAGCCAAAGCGATCCTGCTTTCGCAAGCACCACGGAAATCGCGACCATCAGGGACTCACGCCGCTGCACGCACTACGTCCGCAAGCGTATCCAAGGTCGACTGCATCAACGCATCATCATCCGCTTCCACGGTGACCCGGATCACCGGCTCGGTACCGGAGGGACGCAGGAACGCACGACCACGGCCGGATACAGCGGCTTGCGCCACGGCCAATGCGGCTTTGACGCTTTCGGCTTCCGCGGGTTTCGCGCCATTGGCCAGGCGCACGTTGATGGTCTTCTGCGGCACCATTACCAATCCTGCGAGCGCTTCGCGCAGGCTGACGTGGTTGCGGCCGAGCACTTCCAGCACCTGCAACGCGCTGACGATGCCGTCGCCGGTATTGGTACGATCCAGGCAGAGCAAATGCCCTGAAGCCTCGCCACCCAGGATGCCCTGCCCTTCGACCAGCGCTTGGTGCACGTAACGGTCGCCGACCTTGGTACGCACGAACTCGATGCCGGATTCTGCGAACGCTTTCTCAAGCCCGTAATTGGTCATCAGCGTGCCGACCACCGGTCCACGCAGGCGCCCGCTCTTCTTCCAGTCGTTGGCGAGGATGTACACCAGGCCATCGCCATCGACGATGCTGCCATCGCCATCGACGAACAGTACGCGGTCACCGTCGCCATCGAAGGCGATGCCGAGGTCCGCGCCGGTTTCACGCACGCGTGCGGCGAGCAGCTCCGGATGGGTGGAGCCGACCCCGTCATTGATGTTGAGTCCGTTCGGTTCCGCGCCGATCACGTCCACGCGCGCGCCGAGTTCACGTAGCACGATCGGACCGACCTGGTAGGTCGCGCCGTTGGCGCAGTCCACCACGATGCGCATGCCGTCCAGGTCGAAGCGGCGCGATACGGAGTTCTTGCAGGCTTCCACATAGCGACCAATGGCGTCGCGCGTGCGCACGGCCTTGCCGAGCTGCTCCGATGCCACGGTGCGGAACGGGTGCTCCAGCGCGGCCTCGATGGCCAACTCGGTCGCGTCATCAAGCTTTTCGCCTTCGGCCGAGAAGAACTTGATGCCGTTGTCATAATGCGGGTTGTGCGAAGCGGAAATCACGATACCGCCGTCGGCGCGCAAGGAACGGGTCATGTGCGCGACGGCAGGCGTCGGCATCGGCCCCATCAACTGCACGTCCACGCCCGCCGCCACCAGCCCTGCTTCCAGCGCCGCCTCGAACATGTAGTTGGAGATGCGCGTGTCCTTGCCGATGATCACGACCGGTTTGCGCCAATCGCCGGCACTCTTTACCGAAGCGCGGAGGGCGTGGCCGTAGGCATTGCCCAGGCGGAGCATGAAATCAGCGGAAATCGGGCCCTCGCCCACGCGGCCACGGATACCATCGGTGCCAAAATACTTGCGGGTCATGCGGCATCCACCAGGGGACCGTCCTGCGGCTTGGGTTGTTTCATCATCAACGCAAGCAGGTCGGCGAGGCGGTCGCGCATCTCGCGGCGGTCGCAGATCTGGTCGATGGCACCGTGTTCCACCAGGAACTCGGAGCGCTGGAAGCCTTCCGGGAGGGTTTCGCGCACCGTCTGTTCAATCACGCGTGGACCGGCGAACCCGATCAGGGCTTCGGGTTCGGCCATGTTGATGTCGCCCAGCATCGCGAACGACGCCGACACGCCACCGGTGGTGGGATGGGTCATGACCGAGATGTACGGCAAGCCCGCTTCACGCAGGCGACCCAGCGCGGCGGAGGTCTTGGCCATCTGCATCAGCGAGAACAGGCCTTCCTGCATGCGCGCGCCGCCGCTGGCGGAAAAACACACGAACGGCGAACCGATTTCCAGCGCGCGTTCCGCACCCAGCGCGAAGCGTTCGCCGACCACCGAGCCCATCGAGCCACCCATGAAGGCGAAATCGAACGCACCCGCGACCAGTGGACGTTCCTTGAGCAAGCCCTGCAGCACGATCAGGGCGTCGCGCTCGCCCGAGGATTTCTGTGAGGCCTTGATGCGGTCGGCATATTTCTTCTGGTCCTTGAACTTCAGCGCGTCCACCGGGCCCAGCACCGCGCCGATCTCCTGGGTGCTGCCCGCGTCGAACAGGGCGGCCAGCCTGGCGCGCGCACGGATCGCCATGTGGAAATTGCATTTCGGGCAGACCTCGAGGTTTTCCTCCAACTCCGGCCGGTACAGCACCGCGCCGCAGCGGTCGCACTTCTCCCACAGGCCTTCAGGCACGCTGCGTTTGTTCTTCTTGGCGGCGCCCGCCTCGGTGCGGATGCCGGACGGCATCAATTTGCTGAGCCAACTCATGCGTTTGGAAATTCCCGTTCAGGTTTGTCGCTGTATGCCAGCGCGGGAGTTTAGCCCACCCACCCGGGTTGCGGTCAGGCGTCCAACGCCTCCCGCAGGGGAGCCAGGAATGCTGCGGCGCGGGAAGCTGCATCCGCAGGATCCGTCGCCTCGGCCAGGATGGCCACCAGCGCACTGCCCACCACCACGCCATCGGCCTCCAGCGCCATGGCCGCGGCGCTGGCCGCGTCCTTGATGCCGAAACCAGCCACCACGGGTACGCGTGAACGGGCACGCAGGGTGTGCAGGCGCTCGCCCGCGGCATGGGGATCCAGGTGCCCTGCCCCTGTCACCCCCGCGAAGCTCACGTAATAAAGATAGCCCTGCGCCGTGTCGCAGAGCATGCCCATGCGCTCCGGCGAGGTGGTGGGCGACGCCAGTGCGATCAGCGCCAATCCGTGCCGGGTGAATATGGCGCGGGTCTCGTCCGCTTCTTCCGGCGGCAAATCGACCAGCAGCACGCCATCGACACCCGCCTGTATCGCCTCTTCCGCGAAACGGGCGTAGCCGTGGATCTCGATGGGGTTGAGGTAGCCCATCAACACCACCGGCGTATCAGCATCCTGCTGGCGGAACTCGGCCACGGCCTGCAACACGTAGCGCAGGCCCGCGCCACGCCGCAGCGCCTGTTCCGAGCTGCGCTGGATGGTGGGGCCGTCGGCCATCGGGTCGGAGAACGGCACGCCGAGTTCGATGATGTCGGCACCGGCCTGGACCAGGGCGTGCATCACCGGCACGGTAGCTTCGAGTGATGGATCGCCAGCGGTGATGAAGGGAATGAGCGCCTTGCGGCCGGAGCTGCGGAGTGATTCGAATTTAGTGCTGATGCGATCCATGGGCCCAGTCTTTTGTAGGAGCGGGCCATGCCCGCGAGCTTTTTGCCAACTGTCAGATAAAGGAAAGGCTCGCGCCCATGGGGCGCTCCTACAGGTGCATGCCCTCGCGCGCGGCGATGGTATGCACGTCCTTGTCGCCACGGCCGGACAAGTTGCACAGCACCAGCGCGTCTTTCGGCAGGTCGCGGGCAAGCTTGATTGCCTGGGCGACGGCATGGCTGGATTCCAGTGCTGCCAGGATGCCCTCCGTGCGCGCCAGCGTATGGAAGGCGGCGAGCGCCTCGTCGTCCGTCACGCCGACGTACTGCGCGCGGCCTTCGTCACTCAGGAAGGAATGCTCCGGTCCCACGCCCGGGTAATCCAACCCCGCGGACACCGAATGCGTTTCGATGATCTGTCCGTCGTCATCGCAGATCACATAGGTGCGGTTGCCGTGCAGCACGCCCGGACGACCGGCGGCGATGGACGCAGCGTGGCGTCCCGTTTCGATGCCGTCACCCGCCGCTTCCGCACCGACGATCTTCACGTCCGCATCGTTCAGGAACGCATGGAACAGGCCGATGGCATTGCTGCCACCGCCCACGCACGCCGTGATCACATCAGGAAGCCGACCGTATTCCGCGAGCATCTGCGCACGCGCTTCGCGCCCGACCACGGCATTGAAATCGCGCACCATGCGCGGATACGGATCCGGGCCGGCGACCGTGCCGATGATGTAGAACGTGTCCTGCACGTTGGTTACCCAGTCGCGCATGGCTTCATTCAAGGCATCCTTCAGCGTGGCCGAACCGCTGGTCACCGGCACCACGGTCGCGCCCAGCAACTTCATCCGGTAGACGTTGATCTTCTGGCGCTCGATGTCGGTCGCGCCCATGTACACCACGCACTCCAGGCCCAGTCGTGCGGCCACCGTGGCGCTGGCGACGCCGTGCTGGCCGGCGCCGGTCTCGGCGATGATGCGGGTCTTGCCCATGCGGCTGGCCAGCAGCGCCTGGCCGATGGTGTTGTTGATCTTGTGCGCGCCGGTATGGTTCAGGTCTTCGCGCTTCAGCAGGATGCGGGCGCCGCCCACTTCGCGAGAGAGGCCTTCAGCCTCGTAGATGGGGCTGGGACGACCCACGTAATGCTTTAGGTCTTTTTCGAACTCGGCGATGAAGGCCGGGTCCACGCGGGCCGCGTCGTAGGCCGCCGCCAAGTCCTGCAAGGGGCCGATCAGGGTTTCGGCAACGAACCGACCGCCATAGCGGCCGAAGTGGCCCTTGGCATCCGGAAAAGCATGGTAATCGGTGGGCTTGGCTTGGTTCATGGCCTGGATGGGCGATCTGTGTACTGGACCTGCACTTTAACGCACAGGAAATCGGCTATAAAGCTATAAAATCGCAATGACACGTCAGTAAAACTCACTTATCAATGGCCCGGAAACTGCCCTCCCTCAATGCCCTGCATGCCTTCGAGGCTGCCGCTCGCCTGCAAAGCGTGACCCTGGCGGCGCGGGAACTGCATGTGACCCATGGCGCCGTGAGCCGACAGATCAAGGCACTTGAAGGTGATCTGGGCAAGGCGCTCTTCATCCGCCAAGGCCGCGGCCTGGGCCTGACGCCGGCCGGAGAGCAGTTGCGGGACGCCACGGGCAGCGCGTTCCAGCAACTGGAGGACACCTGCACTGATCTTCGTCGCCAGAACACGCCCTCCGCACTGGTACTCGGATGCCCGGGCAGCGTGCTTGCCCGCTGGGTCATTCCACGCCTGCCTCGCCTGGCCCTCGAACTTCCCGGCCTCAACCTGCATCTGGTCGTGCAGGAAGGCGAGTTCGACGCACGCCTGGGCGGAATGGACGCCGCGCTGTTCCTGGGCGAGCCAGCGCTCAACGACCACTGGCAGGTGCATGAACTTGCGAACGAGTACATCGGCGCAGTGGTGAGTCCGCGTTATGCCGGCTACGAATCGCTGCACGATCAGCCACCGTCCGCATTACGGGGCGAAGCCTTGTTGCACACTACCTCACGCCCGCAGGCATGGCCGGCATGGGCGAGTGCGAACGGCCTGGAGACGGATGCACTGACGTTTGGCGCAGGCTTCGAACACTTGTACTACCTGCTCGAAGCCGCCGTGGCCGGATTGGGTGTGGCAATCGCGCCGCAACCCCTGGTCAGCGAGGACATCGCAGCGGGAAGACTGGTGGCGCCATGGGGATTCGTGGAAGCGCCGGGACGCTGGGTGCTGTGCTGCCGTCGCAGCGATGCCGATGCACGCATCGTGCAGTTGGCGGAATGGCTGCGGCGCGAGCTGGAAATCACGCCAGCCAGGTAGGAAGGTTCAACCCGCCTGCGCGTCAGCGCGCCGGGCCTCGTCAACGAACATGCGCATGCGATCGGGACTCTTGATCCCCGGCAAAGATTCGATGCCACTGGAGACATCCACGCCCCACGGTCGTGCCGTGCGGATGGCGGTCGCCACGTTCTCACTGCCGAGGCCTCCCGCCAGCAGCACCGGCCTGTCCAATCGCGGCACGCGCGTCCAGTCGAAACGCTGGCCGCTGCCGCCCTGCTCGCCTTTGCCGTGGCCGTCCAGGAGATAGCCACAGGCCGTTGGAAACTCAGCCGTGCGCGCCAAGGCATCTTCATCTTCACCGCCCATCGCGATGGCCTTGAAGAACGGCACTGCGAACGCGGCACAGAACGCGTCATCCTCACCGCCATGGAATTGCAGGAGATCGGGCTGCACGTGCTCGACAATCGCGCGGATATCGGCGGGATCGTTATCCATCACCAGCGCCACCACTGCAATTTCCTCGGGCACCAGCGCACGCAGTGTGCATGCCTGCTCAATCGAGAGCCTGCGCTTGCTGTGCGGCGCGAATACCAGCCCGATGTAGTCCACGCCCAACTCCACGGCCAGGCGCACGTCCTCGGCACGGGTCAGTCCACAGAATTTGATGCGGGTGTGGGTCATGGGGCGCAGCGTAGCAGCGGGGAGTGCATGTTTCGGTGATGGTGTTTGCTTGGGTTCTTGGTTCTTGGTTCTTGGTTCTTGCTTTGGCCTCCTCCCTTGCGAAGCAGGGGAGGATTGAGGAGGGGTGCCTTTGCCTTTGACTTTGACCTTGGTCTTATCCAACGACCAAGAACCAACAACCGCTAACCCCCTGAATAACTCACTTCCTCCGGCAACCCCCACATCGCCGGATATAGCGGTCCCAGGAAGACCAGACCGTCCGCAGGTGCGGTAGGCCCCGCCACGAGACGGTCGCGCCCGGCCAGCAATTCCCCCATCCACGCTTCAGGCTGCTCGCCGCGACCTACCAGCAGCAGCGAGCCAACGATGTTGCGCACCATGTGGTGCAGGAAGGCGTTGGCCTGCACCTCCACCGTTACCTGTTCGCCTTCGCGCACCACGCGGATTGCTTGCAGGTGGCGTACCGCATGTGGCGCTTGGCAATGCACGGTACGGAAGGCGTTGAAATCATGTTCGCCAACCAGGGACTGGGCCGCGCGATGCATGGCGTCGGCATCCAGTGGCGAGCGTTCCCAACTCAGCATCTGCCGACCCAGCGCCGGACGCACGATGCGGTTGACCAGCCGATAGCGATAGCGCCGCGCACGCGCCGCGAAGCGCGCGCTGAAATCATCGGCAACGGGTACGCACCAGCGCACGCACACGGACGGCGGCAGGAAAGTGGTCGTGCCCAATACCCAACTGCGCGGCGAGCGCAGTGCATCGCTGTCGAAATGCACGACCTGGCATTGCGCGTGCACGCCGGCATCAGTGCGGCCGGCGCAGATGACTTCGACGGGCGTGGCCGCGACCTTGGACAGCGCATCTTCCAATGCCGCCTGCACGGTGGGCTCGCCGGGCTGGCCGTGTGGACTCAGCCGCTGCCAACCCCGGTATTCACTTCCGTCGTATTCGACGCCCAGCGCGTAGCGCATCAGCCCTGCCGCCTTACCGCGGAATCAACCAAGTTCGCGCAACAACTGCAGCGCTTCGTCACGCGCAGTCGCGTCGCCGCCAACGGCGACCTCGTTCAGCAGGTCGCGTGCGGTTTCCACGTCGCCCAGGTCCAGGTAGGCAATCGCCAGTTCGAGGCGCTCGCGGCCGGCAGGCGCTGCGTTGAGTGGCGCGACATTGAGTCCTGCATCACCCGTGTGCCAGGTCGGCTTGGTGGCCGCGGTCGTCCAGGCCTGCGCCGCAGCGACCGGCGGAACCGGTGCAGTGTCAGGTTCAGGCTGGAATTCAGGCTCCACATCCAGCACCGCCGAGGCTTCGACTTCTTCGTCCAGCGTTGCAGGCACGTCGCTGTCGTAGTCGTCATCCGCGACAGCCGAACGCTCATCTGCAGCAACTGCCGAGGTCTCTTCGACACTGGCAACCGGAATCGCAGCCGCCATCGCCGCACTGTCGTAAGCCGGGCGTGCAACGACTGGCGTCGCTTTGCGACGACCGATCAACCAGGCTACGACCAGACCGGCCACCAGCAATCCAATGCCGGCCCACAGCCACACCGGCTGCGCGGCATCACCCTGCGACTGGGCCAGGCGCTGCTGCGCCGACGCCAACTCGCTGTCCTTCATCGCGATCAGCTTCGCCTGCTGTTGCTTGAGGCTTTCGAGCTCGGCGACCTGGGTGCGCAATTCCTGCACTTCGGCTTCGCGCGCGGCGAGTTCTTCCTTGGTCAGGGTCAGTTGTTGGTTCGCCAGCATGTCGCCCTCGCCTTCGGCATCGATGCCGGATTGTGTTCCCGCACGCGTCGCCGCATTGGCGGCCGGCGGTGCGATTTCCAGACGGGCCGGCGCCACGCGCTGGGCCGGGGTGGTGGCCCGTGCGGGCGCGGTGGCGACAGGCGTCGCAACGGCATCCACGGGTTGCGGAATGGGACGACGCGCCTGGCGCCATTCGGACAGCTGGTCGCGCACCAGTGCCGCGGCCTCGTCTTCGCCGAGTTGCGCGAGTTCGGCGCTTTGCGGCACGCGCAGCACCGCACCCTGCTTCAGGCGGTTGATGTTGCCGCTGATGAAGGCATCCGGATTGGCACGCAGCAAGGCCAGCATGGACTGGTCCAGCGTGTAGCCCTGGCTGACGTCGCGCGCGATCTGCGACAGGGTCTGGCCGCGCTGCACCTCGACCTCACCGGAGCTTGCCGCGGCGACAGGTGCTGGCGGCGCGACCGGAGCTGGCCGGGGCGCAACCGGAGTTGGAGTTGGAGTGGGTGCTGGCGTGGGAACCGCGGCCGGAGCGGGTTCGGGCGTAGGTGCCGGCGGCAAGGGTACCGACGCGACCGGCTCTGGCTCGCGGATGATGGCGTTGGAAGGCGGCGGCAGCGGCGCTTCGATGACCGGCTGGCTTGCGGCGGCCAGCGCACCGGGTGCATCGACCAGCGCCGAGTACTCGCGCACCAGCCGGCCTTGCCCCCAATCCACTTCGACAAGGAAATTCACTGCAGCAACCTGTACCGGTTCGGCGCTGGTGACCCGGATCACGGCACGGCCGTCGTCGCTGAGCGCCACGGCGAAATTCAGGCCGCTGACCAGTCCTTCCGGCCGAGGCAAACCGACCCGGTCGAAGGTGCTCGGCGAGGCCAGCCGGGCCTGCAACTGCTCCAGTTCACCGGGTTCGTTGGAAATGATCGGGATTTCCGCCAGCAGCGGCTGCCCGGGCTGGGATTTCACCCGGATTTCGCCCAGTCCCAGTGCCATTGCAGCGCCACTGGCCATCAACAGCGCCAGACCCGCCAGGCCACGCCATGCGTGTTTCACCAAGTCCTGCGCCATCAGTAGATTTCAGCCTGCATTGCGGCTACCCCGGTCATTCCCCAGTGCGGAATATAGCCTCACCCGGCCTGGTTTGCCGATTCTGCCGCCACCAGCTCGGCCACCTGCACCGCATTCAGCGCGGCACCCTTGCGGATGTTGTCCGACACCACCCACAGGTTGATGGCGCGCGGATGCGAGAAATCCTCGCGGATGCGGCCCACGTACACAGCATCCGTGCCCGAGGCATGGGTCACCGGAGTCGGGTAACCACCCGCGGCGTGGTCGTCCACCACTTCCACGCCCGGCGCTGATTCCAGCAACTTGCGCACGTCGGTGACGGAGATCTTGGCCCGGGTCTCCACGTTGACCGCTTCGGAGTGGCCGTAGAACACCGGCACGCGCACCGCGGTCGGATTCACCTGGATGCTGTCGTCGGCCAGGATCTTGCGGGTTTCCCACACCAGCTTCATTTCTTCCTTGGTGTAGCCGTTGTCCTGGAAGTCATCGATGTGCGGGATCAGGTTGAACGCGATCTGCACCGGGAAGCGCTGCGGGTCGATGTCCTGGAAGTTGAGCAACTGGCCGGTCTGCTTGCCGAGTTCCTCCAGTGCCGAACGACCGCCGCCCGACACCGACTGGTAGGTGGCCACGTTGATGCGCTCGATGCCCACGGCACGATGGATCGGTGCCAGCGCCACCAGCATCTGCATGGTCGAGCAGTTGGGGTTGGCGATGATGCCGCGCGGGCGCTGCTTTGCTGCTTCCGGATTCACTTCGCTGATCACAAGCGGCACGTCGTCGTCGTAGCGGAAGGCCGAGGAGTTGTCGATCACTACCGCGCCGGCCGCGGCGAACTTCGGGCCGTACTCCTTGGAAATGCCGCCACCCGCCGAGAACAGCGCGATGTCCACGCCGGTCGGGTCGAAGGTTGCCAGATCCTGCACCGCGACCTTGCGGCCACCGAAATCGACATCGGCACCGACCGAGCGCTCGCTGGCCAAGGCCACCAGTTCGCTGATCGGGAATTTGCGCTCGGCCAGGATCGACAGCATCACTTCACCCACGGCACCGGTGGCACCGACGACTGCGACTTTGAAACTGCGGGGTTGGTTGCTCATGTTCTCTTCGGGGGTTGTGGGGTGTGGGCGATGGTAGGAGCGCCCCATGGGCGCGAGCTCTTGATGCAGGTTCCCGCGCAAGAAGCTCGCGCCCATGGGGCGCTCCTACATGAACCTTGAAGGATAACGGAAAGCGTGGGGTTTACGCGCCAATCCGGTTTGGCGGCGCGCCAGCATGTGGCCCATGCCCAAGTGCAGCAATCAGATTGTCCACGGCCAACGACACCATCGCACGACGCGTGGCCAGGCTGCCGCTTGCGATGTGCGGGGTGAGCACCACGTTGCGCAGCGCCAGCAGACGTGGGTTTATCGCCGGCTCGCCTTCGAATACGTCCAGCCCCGCTGCCGCCAACCGACCGCCTTCCAGTGCATCGGCCAGTGCATCCTCATCGACGATGCCGCCGCGCGCGATGTTGACCAGCGTGGCCGTAGGTTTCATCTGCAACAGTGCTCGCGCATCGATGACGTGATGGCTTTGCGCGGAATACGGCAAGACAAGCAGCAGATGGTCCGCTTGCTGAAGCAAGCCATCAAAGCTGGCGTATGACGCACGCAGCTCACGCTCGGTCGATTCCGGCAACCGACTGCGGTTGTGGTACAGCACGCGCATGTTGAAACCGGACGCGCGCCGGGCGATGCCCTGCCCGATCCGGCCCATGCCCAGGATGCCCAGCGTGCTGCCGTGCAGGTCGGCACCCAGCATCGTCTGGAACGACCACTGCTGCCAGCGGCCTTCGCGCAGCCAGCGCTCGGCCTCAGTGATGCGACGCGCCGTGGCCATCATCAGCGCGAAGCCGAAGTCGGCCGTGGTTTCAGTCAATACGTCGGGCGTGTTGGTGGCGATGATCCCGGCAGCGTGCAGTGCCGGGATATCCAGGTTGTTGTAGCCCACCCCGACGTTGGCGATGGCGCGCAGGCACGTTGCGTCTGCGATCTGCGTGGCGCCGATGCCTTCGTTCAAGGTGACCAGTGCGCCCTCCACGTCGCACAATGCCGCCGTGACCTGTTCGGACGTGTACTGCGTGACTTCGGGGACCGCGCTGACGTCGAAATGCTCGCGCAGTCTGTCGATGAGGTCATCGAACAAGGGCTGCGACACCCACACCCGCGGACGCATTCCCGTCATACGCCTAGCCAGCGGTTCCGCTTGGAATCAGCGGATCCACCACGCCCACGTCGCCGCATTGCGCGCGGTGGCGCAGGGCCTGGTCCATCAGCACCAGCGCCATCATCGCCTCGGCGATCGGCGTGGCGCGGATTCCCACGCAGGGATCGTGGCGGCCGGTGGTAATGACTTCGGTCGCGTTGCCGTCGATATCGACCGTGTTGCCGGGAAGCCGCAGGCTTGACGTCGGCTTGAACACCATCGAGGCCGTGACCTGCTGCCCGGTGGAAATGCCGCCGAGGATGCCGCCGGCATGGTTGGACAGGAAACCTTCCGGCGACATTTCGTCACGGTGTTCGGTACCGCGCTGGCTCACCGCGGCGAAACCGTCGCCGATCTCCACGCCCTTGACCGCATTGATGCTCATCAGCGCTGCCGCGAGCTCGCCGTCAAGCTTGCCGTAGATCGGCTCGCCCCAGCCAGGCGGCACGCCGTCTGCGACCACGTTGACGCGCGCACCGACCGAATCACCGGACTTGCGCAAGGCATCCATGTAGCTTTCCAGCACCGGCACCTGCTCGGCAGACGGCCAGAAGAACGGGTTGTCCTCCACCGCCGTCCAGTCGAATGATTGCGGGGTGATTTCGCCGAGCTGCGACAGATAGCCACGCACCTGCACGCCGAAGGTCTGCGACAGCCATTTCTTGGCGATCACCGCTGCCGCCACGCGCATCGTGGTCTCGCGCGCCGACGAACGCCCGCCACCACGCGGATCGCGGATGCCGTATTTCTGCCAGTAGGTGTAGTCGGCATGGCCGGGGCGGAACTGCTCGCTGATCTTGCCGTAGTCCTTGCTGCGCGCATCAGTGTTGCGAATCAACAGCGCAATGGGCGTCCCGGTGGTCCGGCCTTCGTACACGCCACTGAGGATCTCGATCTCATCGGCTTCGTGCCGGGCCGAGGTATGCCGCGACTTGCCGGTGGCGCGACGATCCAGGTCGTGGCGGAATTCCTCCGCCGCGATTTCCAGGCCGGGAGGGCAGCCGTCGATCACGCAGCCAATCGCAGGGCCGTGGGATTCGCCGAAGGTGGTGACGCGGAACAGGTAACCGAAGGTATTCAAAGGACGCCCTTGCTCTTCTATCTCGTCATTCCCGCGAAGGCGGGAATCCATGTCGACAATCTATCCGATGATGGAGGGCCATTGATCCTGCCACTGCGGATTACCCTCTTGGATAAGGCGAAGTTTCCAGGCCCTATTCCATTTCTTTAGTTCCTTTTCCCGCTGAATCGCAGTTTCCATCGTGCCATGCAACTCATACCAGACCAGCATGGTTACGTTATACCGATCGGTGAATCCATCGACGATGTGTTCACGGTGTTGCCAAGTACGTGCAATCAGGTTGCTGGTGACGCCTATGTACAAGGTGCCATTCCGTTCACTGGCCAACATGCATACAGCAGGCTGTTTCATCTTTTTACCTGCATGGATTCCCGCCTTCGCGGGAATGACGAGCTAGGGCCTCGCATCCGCCAATTCACGGATCCGTGGGTGATGCACGATCAATTCCGCGCATTCCACCGCGAAGATCCCCATCTGCCCGACCTTGAACTCGATCCACGCGAACTCGACGTCCGGCAACAATTCCACCAGCGCCTGCTCCGATTCGCCCACTTCGCAAATCAGCAAACCGTCTTGGCTGAGGTGCAACGGCGCATCGCGCAGGATCTTCAGTACCAGGTCCAGGCCGTCGTCGCCGGCGCGCAGGCCAAGTTCGGGCTCGAAGGAATACTCCTTCGGCAGCGCGTCGGTTTCCGCGTTGGTGACGTAGGGCGGATTGGTGACGATGAGCTGGTAGTGTTCGCCGGACAGGCCGGAGAACAGGTCGGACTTCAGCAGGCGCGCGTTATCGGCATGCAGGCGCGCCTTGTTCTCGGCCGCCAGTGCCAGCGCGTCGTCACTGATATCGACGCCGTCCACGTGCCAGTCGGGGTTGTAGTGGGCCATGGCGATGGCGATGCAGCCGGAACCGGTGCACAGATCCAGCGCACGGTTCACTTCGCGGCCGCCCAGCCACGGCTCGAAACCGGATTCGATCAACTCGGCAATCGGCGAGCGCGGCACCAGCGCGCGCGCGTCGCTCTTGAAGCTGAGGCCGGCAAACCAGGCTTCCCCGGTGAGGTAGGCAATCGGCACGCGCTCGTCGATGCGACGGGCGAACAGGGCCAGGATTTCCGCCTTCTCCGGCGTGGTCACGCGAGCCTGGCCATAGGCGGGGCCGAGGTCATGCGGCAGGTGCAAGGTGTGCAACACCAGCTGCGTGGCTTCGTCCACGGCATTGTCGTAGCTGTGGCCGAAGGTCAGGCCTGCCGCGTTGAAACGGCTGGCGCCGTAGCGGATCAGGTCGATGATCGTATGCAGTTCTGCGGCCGGATCGGCAGTCATGTCTATGCTTTCGGGCTAGCCCGGCGGGTCGGGCCCGTGATTATAGGGGTGCGGGCGCAGACTCGCCGGTATCATGGCGGCTGACCTCGCGTCCTGCCCCTTTCATCACGGGACGCGACTTGTACTGGCCCAATGGATCAAGACCTGCATGTTCAACCGCAAAACCGGCTACATCCTCATCGTCGCGCTGGCCGCCGGGCTGGGCCTGCTGGCGGCACAGAAATTCTTCGGCAACGCTCCGGCCGTGGCGCAATGGCCAGCCACCGAAAGCGTCACCCTCTACCCGCAACCACGCGCCCTGCCCCCGTTCTCGCTGCGCCAGTCCGATGGCACCCAGCTGACCTCGGGCGAATTGAACGGGCATTGGACCCTGGTCTTCCTGGGCTTCACCTATTGCCCGGATGTGTGCCCGACCACGCTGGCCGAACTGGCGCAGGCGCAGAAGCAATGGCAGGCGCTGCCGGACAGCATCCGCCCGCGCGTCCTGTTCGTGTCCGTGGACCCGGAGCGCGACACCCCCACGCGCATCGGCGAATACGCGCATGCCTTCCACCCGGACACGATTGCCGCAACCGCCGACGTGCCGGCGCTGGAAGACTTTGCCAAGTCGCTGGGCTTCGTGTTCATGAAGGTGCCGGGCAAGGATTTCGACGCGAATCCACAGGACTACAGCATGGATCATTCCTCAGGCATCGCCGTGATTGATCCACAGGGTCGCGTCGCCGGATTGATGCGCCCGCCCTTCAACCCGAAAGCAATTGCCGCCGACATGGCGGCAGTGACGCAGGCGAGCCTGAAATGAGCGTGACCACCTACCTGACCTACTTGCTGCCACACCGCTTGCTGTCGTCGCTGGCGCGCAAGCTGGCGTACTCCACGTCGCCGGGCACCAAGCAATGGCTGATCGACACGGTGACGCGCAAGTTCGGCGTGGACCTGAGTGAAGCCGCGCAAACCGACGCAACCGCCTACCCGACTTTCAACGCCTTCTTCACCCGTGCGCTGAAGCCCGGCGCACGCGTCGGGGACGCCGATCCGCGTGCGTTGTTGATGCCGGCGGATGGACGTATCAGCCAGTGCGGGCCGATCGTGGACGGAACCATTTTCCAGGCGAAAGGCCGCTCGTTCACCGCTGCGGAACTGTTGGGCGATGCAGAGGCCGCGAAGCCTTTCGAGAATGGCTTGTTCGCCACCGTCTACCTGTCACCCAAGGATTACCACCGCGTGCACATGCCGTGGACCGGCACCTTGCGCGAAACCGTGCATGTTCCGGGTCGTTTGTTCAGCGTAGGAACTGCGGCGGTGGCGACCGTGCCGCGCCTGTTTGCACGCAACGAACGGCTGGTCTGCCACTTCGACACCAGCTTCGGCCCGATGGCCTCGGTGATGGTGGGTGCACTGCTGGTCTCCGGCGTGGAAACGGTGTGGAGCGGCGTGGAAATCCCGCGCTACGGCGATGCCATCACCCGCAAGGACTGGCGCGGCAAGGGCATCGTGCTGGAGCGTTTTGCCGAAATGGCGCGCTTCAATTACGGCTCGACGGTGATCGTGCTGCTACCACCCGGCGTAGCCGAGTTGGCGCCGGAGCTGCAGGCGGAGATGGCGGTGAAGCTGGGGCAACGGCTGGCCACGCGGACTGCGTAGGGTGGGCTTCAGCCCACCGCGCTTCGCTCCAAATCAACGCAATCGGATGGATGGCAATGGTGGGCCGAGGCCCACCCTACACCCTGCCTCGATCGTCATGCGGCAAGCACGCGGATGAATTCCAACGTGCGCACGGCGCACGCTACTTGCTGCACCCTTCCAGCTTGATCACCTGCCCGGGCCGCACGTTGTACGCAGGTGCCTTCAAGCCATTGGCACGCGCCAGTTGCTTCAGGTCACAGTCGTTGCGCTGCGCGATCCTGCCCAGAGTGTCGCCGCGCGCGACGCGGTAGGTGCGGACTTTCTCGGTCTTTGGCTTGGCCGGCTTGGGCTCGACCGGCGTTTCCACCGGTGGCGTGCCTGCCACTTGGGTCACATCACCTACGTCAACACTTCCAGTCAACGCGGAGCGCGTGATCGCCTGGCTCACGTCGGCGGCCATCAGCGTGCGCGTGAGGTCGGCGCGCGGGCCGTTGACGCAATTGCGGTTGTAGAGATTGGCGATCTTGGCCGTACCCTTGAGCTGCGTGCCTGCGGGTATGTAGGCATCCGCCTCGTAGCGCGGATTGAGGTTGCGTAGTGCGCGCATATAGCCATTGGGCGTGCCGCCATTGCCCAGGCAGATGGTCAATTCATAGATAGAAGACGACTTGGCCAGGCGGAAGGTCGCCGGCTGCGCATCGACCTTGGGAAACTCAAGGCCGTACTGCTTGGGATGCAGGTACAGCCAGGCCGCGGCGATCACCATCGGCACGTAGTCCTTGGTTTCGGCGGGGAACTGGTTGTACACCGCCTCGTCCCAGAAACTGCGGCCACCGAACTGGTTGTAGACACGCTGCGCCCGCCCCTCGCCACCGTTGTAGGCCGCGAGGGCGTACTCGATGTTGCGGGTGAGGCTACGCATGCGCTCATCCAGGTATTCGGCGCTGGCCATGCCCACCGATGGAGGGTCGAAACGGGTATCGAAACCGGTGCCGTCAGGGCCAAGACCGAATCGACGTCCGGTCGCCGGCATGAACTGCATGGGACCGGCCGCACCGGCACGCGAGCTGGCATGCACGCGACCGTTGGATTCCTTGGCCATGATGCCGAACAGCAGGGCTTCGGGCAGTCCGTGGTTCTGCCAGGCCGGCCACATGTCGGCGCGCATGTACTGGTAGTTTTCGTAGCTGTTGATCAACGACACGCGCATGTCGGTGAGCCAGCGGCGGATGCCGGCCTGCACGGCCGGGTTGTATTCGACCATGGTGTCGAAGGCATGGCGCTTGTCGTTGAGCAGCGCGGCGGCACGGGTGGCTTCCGGTAGTGCCGCGGCGATCACCGCGGAATGGTCGCTGCCGTCATCCAGCAGGTCAACATCGCCTTCAAGGCCTGACGCGGACGATTCATCGTCCACGTTCTGCTTCAGCAGGCGCTTGTACGCCGTCAGCAGCGTATGCACCTGGCAGCCACGCTGCTTGATGCAGGCATCCAGCACGTCTTCCATGTCCTCCAGCGCGGCATCGCCCTCGCTGGTGCCCTTCGGATCGCTGTTGGAGGTCAGCACCAGGGCGTCGCGGTAGCGTTTTTCCGCTGCCTCCATGCGCTGGTTGAGGACTTCGGCCGCTTCGCGGTCACGTGCGGACACGCGTTGGGCCAAGGCCGAAGGAGCAACAAACAACAGAGCCAAGGCGGCCAGCAGCGGCCAGGAACGTGCAAATGTATACGTGGGGGGCATCAGGAAGGAGGACTGCAGGAAAAACGCAGGTTAGCCCCGCGGCGTAGTGCGCGGCAAGGTTGACATGTCTCAGTTTGACCTGTGCGACAGGCTGAACCGCTAGAATCCCAGGCCTGACCCACTTCCAGGAACGACATGGACCCCATCCTGCTTGGCAAAGGCATTACCGACGACATTCCCGTCAACCTGCTGCCCCGCTTCGGCAACCGCCACGGACTGGTTGCGGGTGCCACCGGCACCGGCAAGACCGTGACCCTGATGACGCTGGCGGAAGGCTTCTCGCGCATCGGCGTGCCGGTGTTCGTGGCCGACGTGAAGGGCGACGTGGCCGGCCTGGCCGTCGCAGGCGATGGCAGCGAGCGCGTCCGCCAGCGGGCCAGCGATATCGGCATCACCGACTACGCACCGGCTGCCAACCCGGTGATCTTCTGGGACCTGTACGGCAAGCTGGGACACCCCATCCGCACAACGGTCAGCGAGATGGGCCCCACCCTGCTGGCGCGCATCCTGGAGTTGAACGACACCCAGAGCGGCGTGCTGGACATCCTGTTCAAGCTGGCCGATGACCGCGGCCTGCTGCTGCTGGACCTCGAGGATTTCCGCGCCCTGCTCGGCCTCATCGTCGAAGAGCGCAAGGATATTTCCACCGAATACGGCCTGGTCAGCGCGCAATCAGTCGGCGCGATCCAGCGCGCACTGCTGCGCCTGGAACAGGAAGGCGGCGAGAACTTCTTCGGCGAGCCTGCACTGGAGCTGGCGGACCTGATGCGCACCAATACCGATGGTCGTGGCGTGATCGGAATACTGGCTGCCGACCAGCTAATCCTGAAGCCGCGCCTGTACTCCAGCTTCCTGCTGTGGCTGTTGTCGGAACTGTTCGAGAACCTGCCCGAAGTCGGTGACCTGGAGAAACCCAAGCTGGTGTTCGTGTTCGACGAAGCGCACCTGCTGTTCGACGACTCACCACCAGCCTTGCAGCAACGCATCGAGCAGGTTGTACGCCTGATCCGCTCCAAGGGCGTGGGCGTGTACTTCTGCTCGCAGTTCCCGGACGACGTGCCGGACAACATCCTGGGCCAGCTGGGCAATCGGGTGCAGCACGCGCTGCGTGCCTTCACGCCACGCGACCAGAAAGCCGTGAAAACCGCGGCGGAAACCTTCGTTCCCAATCCGAAGCTCAACGTGGCCGAAGCCATTTCCAAACTCGGCACCGGCGAAGCGCTGGTGTCGACGCTGCAGGACAAGGGAGTGCCCTCGCCTGTGCAGCAGAGCCTGATTGCACCACCGCGTTGCCGCATGGGCGCCATCAACGAAGCCGAACGCCAGCAGGTGCGCAACGGCAGTCCAGTGGGTGCGAAGTACGACACGCGCATCGACCGTGATTCCGCATCCGAAATGCTGGCCAAGCGCGTGGAAAGCGCCAGTGTGTCGGCCAATGCACCGGCTGCGAAGCAGGAAGCAGAAGCCAAGGGCGCCGAAGAAGGCGGGTTCGGCCAGGCGGTCAAGGATGCGGTGTTCGGCACCAAGCGCCGCCAGGGCATGATCGAAACCATGGCCAAGCAGACCTCGCGTACCGTCGGCAACAAGCTGGGCCAGCAGATCCTGCGCGGCGTGCTGGGCAGCATCTTTGGTGGCAAGCGCTGA
>Ga0209174_10000137_pt1 | contig 55629 bp, 69 predicted proteins | sample JI91814BDNA_FD_187505 | JGI IMG/M metagenome (GOLD analysis project Ga0209174, IMG submission 187505) | Wastewater effluent complex algal communities from Wisconsin, to seasonally profile nutrient transformation and Carbon sequestration -... | ecosystem: Engineered > WWTP > Effluent > Algae...
AGATCGCCGTCACCGTCGAGAGGTTCCAGCTTTTCGGCATGTTGACCATGAACTGCGCGAACTCGTCGGCAGAGGCGTCGAAGTCCAGCGACTTCAGCATGACCTTGTTCGTCGTGGTTTCCACGGAACCCGATGCCGCGCCGGACGTGGTGCGGGCGCTCATGGCGCCCGCGGGCACCCAGATGGATTCCTTGCCGACACCAATCTCCGACGGAAGGAAACGATGGAGCGTGCCGTCGGAAATCTTGCGCGCCATGATTTCGTAGAGGGACTGATCCGCGCCCGTGGGGGTCGTGTCCGTTGCGAGCGCCATGGTGCCGCTTACGAGGTTGGACACGGTCATCGTGTTCGTGGCGTCTGACTCCGAGACGTCCACGATGGGGATGCGGTCGGTCAGGGAGATTGATGTCTCGACCGCGACCGCTGACAATTTCTGCTCCGCCCCTAGCGTCGTGCGCGTGGTCGCTGCATCCGTATCGTCGAGGTAGGTCTTCGCGAAGGTGGAAACCGTGAGCCCAAGGACAAGCAGCGCGGCGGTTGCGTCGGCGGCTGCGATGAGGGAGTTGCCGAAGGCAGTGGCGGATGATGCCGTGGTGAAGGGGGCCCACTTCGCTGCGGATAGGTCCGTGTTGAACGTGCCGGACGTGTGGGCGACGATGCACACATAGCCCGTGCCTGATTGGGATACGACGTCTTTCAGCGCGTAGGCTGTGGCTGTAACCCACGCCCCTCGTGGTTCCCATCCGGTTGTCCCCAGAAGCTGCATGACCTGTGTGGACAAGCTGTCCGTGGTGACAATCCCGTTCGCAAGTGCCGTGTCATCACGTTGCAGGATTTCGAGGTTCACGAGGATGTCGTCGAGCGTGGTTTCGATATTGCCGAGCTCTGTATCCAGATTGGTCCCGAAGTTCGCGAAGCCTGCGGGAGAGAACGCAGCGAACGCCGTCGTCGGTGTGTAGTCAGTCGGTTGGGTCATTGCTCGCTCCGCGCTCCGCGTTGTGCAGTCCACAAATCAGGCTATGAAGTTACACGGGCTGCTGTGGGCTCATAGGCTGATAGCACATCCGTCGTTTACGATGAAGCCCGGTAGCCAGAAACGAAAACATGCAAAATTTTCGCGCGCGGGGGAGGATAGGATTTGGCGCGAGCGCGCGACACCTCCCCGGGGGGCGGACGCGCGGCGCGCGGGCGCGGGGCGCGGGCAGGCCGGGCAGGCGGGCAGGCCGGGCATGCGCGGCCGTGCCATTGGCCCCGGCCGACAGCGTCCCCGGGATAGGTCCGAACTGAGCCGGATTAGGCCGGACGCAAGTCATGTTTTCCAACGTGTCCCCGTTTTCCGTCCGGCCTATGGTCTGGCCGGGTGCAAGTCATGAGTCCTGGGGCTCAACGCAGCTTATATGCTCACTCTGAGCATTAGGACTGGCGTTTATCGTGTCCCCGGAATTACGCAAAACGGATTCGAGTCGGGCGATTCTGTCTGCTATCTGCGAATCATCCAGCGTCCCCGGATTCGAGCGTGAAAAAACACCCTCGCGGATAAGCGTCTTTTCCTCGCGCGCAAGCGCCTCAATTGCGATTCGCGCCTTCACTGCGGGCGGAGTCAGCGAGGAATTCAGTAGGTCAAATAACGCTGCGCGTGACTTGCAAGCTAGTTCTGTATCGTGTCCCCGATTCACTTCAGCGATTGCCGCGCGGACGTCCGGCCGTGCAAGCAATCTGCGCGCAGCGTCCGCCGGATTGCTGAATCCCGCCAGTTTTGCAGCGTCCCGGGCGTCCATTCCTGAAGCCAATTTGTGAATGAAAACAACGGTTTGGGCGTTGTGAGCCCCGGGCGGTTTCTGAATTATTGCTTTTTTCATGGGTTCCCTGCTAATTTGTGCGTCCCGGCAATGACGCCGAAACGAAAGGGAATCTAACATGAATATGTGCATGGACAAATTTGCCACCGCCGGAGAACGCCGTATCGCTCGCGCCATTGTTCGCGCTGCGCTCGACTCTGGCTTCCTTCTGTCAGTTCATGACGGGGAAGAAATCACTGTGAAGAAAAGCGGGGACAGGATGGAAATTCTGGCCGCCCTTGCAACAACGGGTGAAGACAATCTGTATTTCTATGAGCCGACAACAGGTGAGGCTGTGACGTACTACGGCCGCGTGTATCTCGTTTGGGGCAATGACCCAACTGGCTGCGAGCTAGTCGCCGATATGGGCGCCCCGACAGACGCCGGACTTGCCATGCTCGAAGCGTTCATTGAACGCGCGACAGCCTGAAGCGTTGCGCATAGTCCCCGGGCAATCCGGGGACAGTGTGCAGCGCTTTTGCTGCCAATCGAAAGGACTCACACATGACGATCAATGAATATAACGCCCGCAATGATTCGCTGATTCGCGATGCTTACAATTTGCTGGACACGATTGATTTTCAACCAGTGAAGGCGAAAATGAAAGCGGCCGGATTCAGCGCCCGGGAAATCGAAAAGGCGCGCGACGCTTTCGCCCTAACGAAATACACGCTGGAATTCTACGCAATCGAGGGCGTGAATAGGCACGCAAAAGCCAATGTGAAAACCGCACTGATGATTCTTGACTAGCAGCGCTGCGCATAGTCCCCGGGCGCGTTCCCGGGGACAGTGTGCAGCGCTGTTGTGGCGTCTGCATAACCTGAAAGGAAAACTGAAATGGCTATTCTCACACAAGCGTCGAAACAATGGGCCACGCGTCCGGCCGATGAACGCTTTACGTCACTAATCGAATTGCGCGACAGCGTCCGCGGCCGTAAGCATCAATCGCGACAGCTAAACATTTCCTCGCGTTCAATTATGGCGCGTCCGGCCGATGGCGGCGGGTTGGAAATTGTCGGGCCCGGCGGCGTCCCGGTAGGCGTCACCAATTGGGGCTTTGGACAGGTGGCAGAACGCGCAGCGGCGCCCGCTGGCTACCTGCGGACGCTCCCGGCTGAACTGGCGGCCGATAACATCAACTATGGCTTACAGCGTCGTGAGATTGAGGACGTGCAGCTATTGCTGCGCAGGCGCCCTGAAGGCGTGGAACTGGCGGCCGTGAACGGCCCGCGCTACGGCCGCGTATGGGATTCGGACGTGGTCGATTCCCTTGTCGCTCGTTTCGGGGACGGCGTGACGGGTGACTTCACTGTACCGGGTGAATTCGGCCGCGCTGTCACTGTCACGAAAGAGAACACCACACTGTACGCTTCAGATCGTGACGTTTTCGTATTTCTGGCAGATGAGAAAAACCGCATTGAGCTCCCGAATCGCCGCAACGGAAAAACGGGGACACTCGCGCGCGGGTTTTTCGTCTGGAATTCTGAGGTAGGCGCCGGGACACTCGGAATCGCCACGTTCCTTTTCGATTACGCGTGCAGCAATCGAATCGTTTGGGGTGCCGAACAATTCAAGGAAATCCGAATCCGTCACACGGCGTCCGCCCCTGATAAGTTTATTCACGAAGTCGCGCCCGCACTGGAACGCTATAGCGAATCCGCAACGCTGGATATTACGCAGGCGCTGGAACGCGCCCGCGGCGCCCGCGTGGACAATGCGCTGGAATTCTTGCAGCGCAATCGTTTCAGCAAGTCGCAAGCGACGTCAATCATGGCGGCGCATGAAGCCGACGAAGGGCGGCCTATCGAAACGCTTTGGGATGTGTCCACCGGAATCACGGCGCACGCCCGGGATGTGACGTTTCAGGACGCCAGAATCGAACTAGAGCGCCGTGCGGGCGACATTCTCGATATGGCGTCCTAACACCCTGACAGCGCCCGGGTGTCACTGCCCGGGCGTTGCAGTGGGTGCTAGGGCCCTGACACGAAAGGAAAGACAATGAACGCTTTAGATCAATTGCGCGCCCTGCGGCGTGGCAAGGTGCATGGCGGCTATCGTTGGGCAGCCGTGATGGCGGACGGCGAGTGCATCTGTGAAACCTGCGTTGAAACCGAGTACAGCCTGATTTTCAAAAACACATGGCTACGCAGGCGCCGGGCGCGTAAAGGCGCCGGGCCATTGTTTCGGTACTGGCCGGACTCGCAGTGGGAATGTGTAGGCGTCACAAACTCTGGGGAACATGAAGGCCCGGGCGACGAACACTGCGCACACTGCAACAAAATCATATTTGAGGGGGAATCGGCATGAGAGAATCACAAATCAGGCGCTCACACGCGAACATGGACTTGCTGATTATTGGCGCGGCCGTCCGGCCGTCCACGCACGCGACGCAATGGCACGCAGCGCAGTTGATTGAATCCATACGCGGCAAAGCAAAACGACTAGCCAAGCGGCGCGTGAACGCCTGCAACGACGCCCGCTACTGCACAGACAACTATCAGCGCGGCACGGCACGACTCGAAAAGGAAATTCTACGCGAGGTGGAACACTTGCGCCTGAGGGCGCCGGGAATAATCAGTTTTGAACTGACAGGGGCGCTTTGCGATTGCGTCCGGCTGGAAGTCAAGACGCACATGGAGGGCGGCGCCACATTCTCCCGGACAGTTTGGCTTTAGCTGCTAGGCTTTCACGCCATGGTCACGCCATGGCGTGCGAGACTCGCAGTGGGTCACGAAAGGAAAACACATGATTTTCATCTGCTACTACAAAAAGCGGGCGCCAATTGAGATATGGACGGCACGCACGCCATATGAGGCGCAGCAACGGGCGGCCGAATTGTGGAATCTCACGCCACGGCAACGTCTGAATATTGGCGTGCAGCGAAAAGGGGAATCGGCATGAATTACGAAATAGAACTGACGGACACTTTCGGCGGTGAAGCAAATTATTGTTGGGTGAAGCGGGAACGGTTCCACGCGCCTGACAATGCCGGGCGCGCGCTATTGATACGGCGCGGGAAGAAAGCGCTAGGGCTGACAGGGCGCCACGTGGCGCACGACTACGGGGACACAATCGAATTGAGATTCCCGGGCGCGTGCATTGTGGCGTTTATTTCATACAAGGGGGAATCGGCATGAGATTGGACACACGGCCGCTTATGGCGGCCATGAGAGAAACGGGGACACTTTCCGCGCAAGATATACAAGCGCTTCTGGATGAGTTGCACGCAACGCGCGCGGAGCTTGCCCGGGCTTTTGTTTGGCATGAAAAAGACCAGTCATGGGCGGCGATGAATTATCTAGTGCATTTCATGAAAGGGGAGTCGACATGAAAACCGAAACGATAACGGGCCCGGCACATTGGGCTTGCTACTTCATAAACGGGGACGCAACGGGCTTTGATTATGATCCTGAAACGTCCGACGCCGAACAAGCGGCGGCCGATGAATGGCTGAAGCGAAACGGCGTTCTGAACGTCATGGACGCGGGCGAGGAATACTTCACGTGGTCATACAATCTGCATGATCCGTGTTCGTCTGCTAAAGGCGGGACCGTCTGCGATTACACTTGCGAGGTGGAGTAATGGCTTTCTTTGATGCTGACGGCGTGAAGCGCGCCATGGAAGACAAAGCCGGGCCCCGGTTCAACGCCTGCATTGCAGAAGCGCCACGCGCCCTGCAATTGCTGCTAGACGACCTTGCAGAACAGGAAGAGGCGGCGAAAGCCGAACAACGCGAGTTGTTGGACCGGGCAGAAGAGGCGGAATACAAGCTATCGCTTGTTGCGGATCACATGGACGAAGCGCACAAGCTGCTAAACCGGGCAATCGAATCCCCGGGCTATGTGGCCAAAGCCACGTTGCGCCTGATACTTGCGCAAGTGAACCACGCCCGGGACAAAGCCAATGAGGGGTGAGGCGCTCGGATTCCTGATCCTGATTTTCCTCATGTGGCTATTCTACATGTCCCTAGTCATGATCTTTTAACCGTCCCTGCACACGTCACGTTAACGCCCGGGCGCTACAATGCCCGGGCGTTTTCTTTTGGAGGTGCGCAATGCTGAAACTATCCACTATGTCCCTGCTATCCCTGACACTTGCCGCGTGCGATATCCCGGCCGCCCTGACGCAAGCCCCGGCGCCGCAACCCGGCACACGGGAATCATTGCAACTGATCGAGCGAAACATTCCGGCCCTGCCCGGGGACGACGCAATCTTTTGGGCTCGCACGCTTTACGGCGAGGCCCGGGATCAATCCGAGGATGAGCTACGCGCCATTGCGCACGTGGTTTTCAATCGCTGGCGCTCGGGTAAGTACGGCACGAAAATCACTGACGTGCTTCTGTTCTCCCGGGGTGGCAATTTCGCGTTTTCATGTTGGAAACCCGGCACGAAATTGTTCAATTCCATGCTGGCGGTCGGCACGACGGAGCTTGAGCCCTATCGGGAATTGGTTAACCGTGTCTATGAGGAACGGATGAGCGGGTTCGAGGACCCAACAGGGGGCGCCACCCACTACTACCACCCGGCGGCCATGAAACCAGCGTTCGCCGTCCCGGTTTGGGCGAAGCCAGCCCTCCTGCGCACTGAGAACGGCACGAGGATGGCCCTAGCGCGTCTGGCAGCGGGGGAAGACCCCGATCAGGTACTCCGCCCGCCCTACACCCACAAGGTCGCTGTAGGCGACGCTGTGTTCTTCCGTATCCCCGGCATCAGGTAACTTCCCGGAAGCTGAGTTGCATCCCGGGCTCGGATGCGTATTGCTTAACGATAGTCAGGCTAACCACTTGGCTATCGTCCCGCCACAAAATCCCGTTCAGGGCATCGAGGACGAGCTTGGCCACGTTGTCGAGGTCAGGCTTCCCGGTCGGCAAAACCCGGCCCACCCGGACACCTGACAGCCACTTGTAGCTATCGGGCGTGGCCAGCGCTTCAATCCGCTTCTTCGCGCTCCACGACTTTGGAATCGGCACGAGGATCATAAGCCGGACTTCGACGGGCCCCAGCATGAACGGCGAGCCCACCTTCTGCACGACAACGGCACGGACATAGGCTTCTTCCGTGACCGTCTTCTCGGGCGTGTAAAGCTGAACCCCTTTACCCATCCGTCTGCCCCGGGGCCTCTGTTTCCCGAAGGGCCTGCCCGGGATGTAAACCGTCCTAAGCGGAGTTTCTGCATTATTCATATGTCTTCTTTCCTTGCGCCGGGCCCGGCGGAGGCCGTGACCTGTGTTACCCTTGTGACCATGTTACCCCCCCATTTCTAAGACTCTATAGGCATAGTAATATAATTACATAAGCGTATAATATTATTACTCTGCTACACTACTTATTACTATATATAGGAGTCACTAGAGTCACAGTATATATAATATAAGGAATCACTGAGGGTTTTCAGGCACTTATCTTGTGACCCGAATCTGTGACCCGACTACCAGCCGCCCTGCCGGGTGACGGAGTCACAAGTCCCAAACCCACACTTTTCCCGTTCTTGTGTGCTTTTTCACGTACCCCAAACTTATTAAAATCTTTCCTGCTCTATGAGCTTGCGCCATGCTTATGTCCCTTGCAGGCATCAGGAGCGCACCCTCGATCACCTCCGAGAGCTTGAACGAAATGTCCCGTGACGCCTCGACATACGACTTGATCCGGTCAAGCCATGGGTCATCCAGCACCGAAACCGATCTGGCTTCTTGCTCCCGCTCGGCGATCTGCGCCACGTCACGCTCCGTGATGTGCCATGCGTCACCCCGTTTGAAGCGGGCGACGGCTTCCGCCCATAGCTGATCGCGGTCCCGGGCCAGCGCGTCGGTGTCGATCACGCCCGGCACGGTCACGGGCCAGAAGCGTCGGTTCCCGGTCGTATCTAGCAGGTACTCCCCGCCGTCGGGGTTGATGGACCCGGCGAAGACCAATCCCCGGGGGACGTCCTTCACGACGCGCCCATAGGGCGTCCGATACCTATCCGACGTGGCACTCAGGAAGGACTTGATCTGCTTGGCCTCGGCCCGGCGCAGGGCGTTGAGTTCGGCAAGCTCCACGATCCATGGACTTGCCAGCGACAACAGCGCATCTTTCCCCCCGTGGGACAGGTCTACGGTGAATTCGGCGAACCATTTCCCGCCCAGCACTGCCAGAGCGGTCGATTTGCGGATGCCTTGCGCCCCTTCGAGGATCATGACGGTGTCCATTTTGCAGCCGGGCAGGAACGCCCGGGCGACGGCCCCGATCATCCAGCAGCGGCCCACCGTGCGGGCGTAAGCCTCGCGTTCCGGCGCCCTTACATCCACACCGCAGTATCGCCCCAGCCAGCTATCCAGCCGCGCCACGCCGTCCCACTGGAGCGCCCCCAAATACTCAAGCAATGGGTCGTAGGACTGCCCTTGCGCGACGGCCTCGACCACGGCGTGAATCTCGGTCGGCTTGATCTTGGGGAAGCCCTCCGCGGCCAGCCACGCGGCGCCCAAGGTCGCATCGGCGTCTTCCCAGAGCCCGATCCCGCTCATGTCCGGCCGCCACGGCGGGGCCTTGTGCATTTCGATCAGCTTGGTCCGGCGGTTGAAGCGCAGTGACCCTTCGAATTGCGGGCTTTTCCGGAATGCCCTGAGGATGTTCTCGTAGTCGTTGGCGATTGCCCCGGCGCGGGTCGTGTTGAGCAATTGCTTCCAGCCCGGCGTGTTGCGCATTTCAGCTTGCGCGTAGGCGCTCGATATGGTCCGGCCCAAGTCGGCATAGCGGGCCTGCCATCGGTCATCGCGCGGCGCAGAAGACGCCTCCATCAAGCCCTGCAAAAATGCCGTGGTCATGTCCTGAGGGACGCCGCGGGTCATCATGCGCATGGCCAGCGGCACGAGCGAGTCGTGAAGCTCGGCGCCGGATACCACGTTCAACACGAGGTCTTTCGTCTCGCGCTCGTCAACGCGGGCCCCCGCCGCGGTGTTGGGGACCGCAACGCCCCGGGCGTCGGCAGCCTTTTCCAGCCGCGCGACGACGTCTTCCAGTTCCCACTGTGTCCCCGAATTCTCTATGATGCGCGTGAGTACTGGCTTTGCGATGTTCTTGCGGTGCCACGATCCCGGCCAGCGGATGGGGTGAACGGCCGGGACGTTGCTGCGGTCGCCGCCTGCAAGGGACGTCGCCAGCCGACGGGCGTGCTTGAGGCGCACCACATCGTCCCCGGTGGCTGGTTTCTTCAAAACCCAATAGACGTGGAGCTTCGGCTCCATCTCGTCAAACACCTCGTTCAGCCAGAATCCGCCGGACTGTACGACGAGGCTAGGCGTACCAATGATGCTTCGGAGAGCTTTAAGAGCGTCAGAAGGCCCGATATCAAGCTCGACTGAGACGGCAACACCCTCGTGGATGTCGATTTCCCGGGCTCGCGTCGTCCCGGGCGCGAAGGTACAAACGGGGGGACAGAACACGACACTGTTGGGTTCGCCGCCGCATTTGTCGATCACTTTTGCGGCCTGATCTATTACGTCCCCGAGATCGTTTGACTTCACATAGGTGCGGAACAACGCCGCCTTGGATGCCTTGTCGTCATGAAACGCCCGGAGGGCGATCAGGCCCTTTCCGTCCACGTTGGCGAAGACGGTGCGGACGAATTCAGACAGTTGTTCCCTGTCGCATGAAAGCGAAGACATGGCGGCCCTTTCGAGAAATGAGAACGGGGAGCTTGTGACGGCTCCCCGCTGGTGGTCAATCTATTTCTGGCTGAGAATCATCAGCAGGATCGTGACCACTACAAATAGGGCCAAGACCACGATAAAGGACGCGAACATCACCATAGGATGTGTCCCGATCCTTCCAGCTACTTCGAGAAGCGTTCAGCAAGTCGAATCGCCTCGAAGCTTTGGTACTCCGCCATGAGCGCGTAGAATTTGCGGCGCACGACGGCATTGGCCTTGAAGTATTCGTTGAACCCGCCTTCGTCCCGGCCATAGCCGAGAAGCATCGAGTCGCGGAACACCCGCGCAGCGGCCCGCAAAGAGCGGTCGAACCCGTCCCGGCCGGGCTCCTCACCCACTTCCGGTTCCGGCGTCTCGGGCATGTCTGCACGGACGTCGGCGGCCTTGGGGGTTGCCTTGATGGCTTTTCCCATCCCGGCGATGTTGGTGATCTGTTCGGCCATTGCGTTGAAAGTCATCACGTTTTCTCCTGTTTGTGCGCCGTGATCCGGATGAATCGACGGCCCGTTCGCATTACCCATTCACCATTCCCCATGTCGTAACGGCCGATTATTGCGGCCTGTAGATCGTCCATTTCCAGAAACTCACCCAGCAGAGCCCGGCGGCTATCCGTCGGAATCCGTACTTCGTGCGCGTGCCAGAAACGCGGATCGAGTTGCAGCGCGGCGAGCAATGCCGTCAGCGACTTGAATCCTTCCGGCACGAAGATCGTGAGCATGTCAGAGGGCTTTCTCTTCGTATGGCCCTATGACTTCCCAATCACCATAGACGTCCTGCGCTCGGTCCCGCGGCGTGCCGTCCTTCTTGATCCGGAACGCCGTCGCCCATGGCTTCGTTTCCGGTCGGCTGAAGTACGAGACGTTTTTGATGTCGTTTAGAACGGCTTCGTACTCTTCCCGCGCGCCGAACATGGACTTCTTGATGCGCAGCCGCCACCGTGTCCCAACGGGGACACCATGGAGTTCGCGCAGCACAGCGTGCAATTCGGTTTCAGCCTCGCGGACTTCGGCCTTGAGGCGATCCACCTGTTGTTGCGCCGTGTGCCAGCGCGCGATCAATGTCTTCTTGTCTGTCATGTCACTTGTTCCACGGTCGGAACTGCTTCAACCGCTGCACGTCCGGCCAGACGCCCTGAAACGTGAACCCGCGATCATCAATCGTCAGGAACGCAGCAGGCTTCGTGGTTGGCCAGTAGAGCGAATCAATCGCGTCCACGAACCTCGGCAGGAAGACGATTGCGTCGCTGGAATTGCAGACGCGGGCGACTTCCCGGTGCAGGTACTCCATCATGGCCAGCATCCCGCCCTTCTGGTTGGAGCGCGACGAAAACACATGAACGTCGAACTCTTTCTGCGCCTCCACGAGCCACGGGAAAAATCCCTCGACTATCGGGTCCGGGATCACGTCGGCGCCTTTCCACCCGCTCGTGTAGGAGTGAATGACGCCATCGAAGTCAAGGCAGAGGATTGGTTTTCGCACGAGCCCTTCGGGCAGCGATTGACTGTTCGCGATGGAAATAGGTCCGGCGGGTAAGTTCTCTTGAGTCATGGAATCTCCGTATGCGGTTTGCGGTTTCTTCAGGCACGTTCGGCAGTTTCAATATCTCATCAAACAGTTGCGAAAGGGTTTCCACGCCTTCGGACGAAACGCGGGCGTCGGCCCAGCGTTGTGCGTGGCGAATCAACTGGAGCGCCAGAATGCGCCCGTCGTTACCCGTGACCAGCACATCAATCGCGCGGTCGAGAAACAGTGACACCGCGTCCATGCGGTCTGTCATGTCCTCTAGCTGCGTGTTGATGGCTGTGGGCTTCATTTGTCTTGCGCCTCGGCCGTCCCAACGGAGAAGTTCGTGCCGTAGTACTTGACCGAGCATTCCTTGTGCTGCGTCAGCCATTTGACATGCAGCCCTAGCTTCAGTCGCTCCAGACGCTTTGCGTCCGGCTTCTCAAAGAATCCCTGCCCGGGGGCGACGGTCTTGCCGCAGCGATAGCACGGCCCTGCAAATCTGTTTCTCATGGTCTTGCCCTTTCGAAGCGAGTTGCCGTCTCTCCGTGCTGTCACCGCTGCAAGGCTCAGGTTGCGGTTGCCCCCGAAAGGAACGTGCCCTGCTACGCTATTCGAATCAGACGGGCTGGCGCATCTTTGCGAGTTCTTCGTCCCACTCGGCTTCTTCGCTCCTGCGCTGCGCCAGCAGGTAGCCTTCAAGCTGCCAGATTTGGTTCACGGCGTCGTTGTGAGCGATCTTCTCGCCGATTTCCCGGACATAGTTCTCCGGGAACACGGGCGCCGACTTGCCGACGATGAAGAACCCGTTCTTCAGTGTCAGGATGCACAGCGTCAAATGATCGTGCGCATGATACGCGACGTTGGTAATCAGGCTGTGAATGTGTCCCAGCGTGATCTTCGGTGCGGGTGTTGCGGCAATGGCCGCGTCGAGTGCAGTGTCAGTCATTCTTCTCTCCATCGCCCGGGTTGAGATAGTGCAGCAGCGCTGACCGGACGATTTCAGCCATGCCCACATGCCGCGAAAACAGCTTGGATTCCTCCAGACTGCGTTCACGCAATTTGTGATAAAGCGGCCGCTCAAGACGTATGCTCATGTTGAACATATCTTCCGGCAGAATCTTCGGCCTACCTTTTTTCTCATTCATTTTCTTTCAGCCTTTCCGCCTCGACGGTCATGGCCGCGGCGATAATTGCTTCTGTCCCGCGTTCCTGATCCCCAGCATTCACCATGCGGACCGACACGTTGGCGGTCATGCCGTAGTGATTCAGCATGGCAAACACCACTCGGTTCACCGTCGGGCGGTGCGACTGTTTAATTCTCGCGCAGATATGGCAGTCCATCCCGCCCGGGCACGTATCCATAAGGTCGTAGTCTTCGGGATAAATGGCCCGTGCTACGACGTCAAATATGCTTTCTTCCATTGTGTCCCTCGTTCTCTTCCGGGACAGTCCGCAGATATAAATCCACGGCCTCCCGTACTATTTCGCTGATGCCAATGGGCCGTTTCCGCCCACCTTGTGTTCTCATGGCAGCACCGCGGAGCATGGTCCGGCGCACGACGGCGTCGTATTGCTCTATTGAGGTGTAGATGCTCATGGTGACGCGCTCCACGTGGGCGCCGAACGCTTGCGGGCGTCCGGCCGTCTCGGGAGCGCGCCCCGTCTTCGGCTTATACCTGACTTGTTTTGATGGCGTCTGCATGGGCCATTTTCCCTTCGAGTTCCGCCAGACGCTCCTTCAGGATCAACATTGACCGGGTCTGTGCGAGGTCACGGATCGAGGCGTCGCGGATCATGCGGGAGAAAATCTGATTCGCCTGCATCGCAGCAATGCAGGCGTTGGCCCAATCTTTCCTGAGTGCCAAGGTCCCGGAATCGCGCAGCAGTTTTTCCAACGTGCTGAACTTTTCCTGAGAAATGGAAATATCGTCTACGTGGCTCATGTGTCTTCCTTTCGTTGTAGTATGTTCGTATAAAGAATGTATCACGTCAAGAGGTGCGCCACATCCGATGCCCATAGTTTTCACCATCGTGCCACTGGCGGAGCGCGAAAAACTTGCCCGCATTATCGCCAGCGGGATCGAGTCGGTACTTGCTGGCCGCAACATACATCGCGGCCTTGCCGCCGTTGGGGATGAAGAACGAATCACCCACTTCCATTTCGTTGAACGGATAGTCTACCCGCAGCCCCGGCGCATGGTTCGCATGGAACCGGGCGGTTGGCAGCTTGTCTTCCAAGAACTGCCCGCGCCGCACCCGGGGAATCGGAATATCCTTCTCGACTGTCGGCCTGAAGTTGCCGCGGTTGCCTTTGTGATTGTTACCCATGGCCTATTTCCTGTAGCGGGCTGCTTCGTAGCCTTCAGCCGCCAGCGGCAGCCCGGCGGCCCAATCCGGAACGCGGGTCATAGTCCACACCATGTCATCCACGGACCCGAAATCCTTCATCACTTCACAGACGATTTCGTCATGAACCGTCAGCACGATTGTGTACCCGGCATTCTCCAGTGCGAGCATGGCTTCGCACATGATATCCCGGGCTACGCCGCTTGTGACGTTTTCGGCGAGCTTCCCGCCGTAGGTCTTGTCGCGCGTCCACTGGTTCGTGAGCCCGTCGATTGTCATGTAGGTCACGGTTTCCTTGTCGGCGCCCCACGGCGTTTTCAGCATCCGGATTTGCGGGTCCGGATACGTCAGGAAGCGCCCGCCGGGCAGCTTGCACCAGAGGATGTTTCCATGGGTGGCGTAAGCCACGGCGCGATCCCCACGCCCGGCCTTGAACAGCTTGCCCGGCGACGTGATCGCCATGAAGGCCGCGCGTTCAAGCTCGCCCCAATACTCCACGATGGGCTCGTTCTTGGCGCGATAGACTTCGATGGTACGTGCAGCGAGGTCTTCATTGATCGTGAGGCCCTGCCGGGCGCACTGGAGTTGGAACCTGTTCTTCCCCATGCCGTACCCACCGCCCAGCACGGCTTCTTTCCCGAGGTGGCGCTCTTTCGAACCCTTCTTCACGGCTGACGCCGGAATGCCGTAGATCGCCGCCGCCATTTCTTCGTAGATTTTTCCGCCGACTCTGAACTTCTCCACGAGGTCTTCATGTCCACTCAGCCACGCAAGCACGCGCCCTTCGATGTTCGAAAAGTCCGCGCTTATAAGTTTTTTCCCCTTCGGGGCGACGACGAACCCGCGCAGGCAGTCGGAAACCACTTCGAGTGGCGGCCCGTAGAAGAGGGCGAGGCGGGCTGGATCGCGAAACTTCATTTCTTCAATGGCTTCGGGTATGTCTTGGAGCTTGGAACGCGGAAGGTTCTGGAGTTGCGCACCCCGGCCGCTCCAGCGGCCCGTGTTAGCCCCATAGTACATGAGATTGTCACGCATTCGGCCGTCGAGCGATGCTCGTTCCTGATACGCTTTCAGTTTTGCAGTGGACGACTTCGCGCCCTGTTGGCGCAGAAGAAGAACCTTCCGAACCTGAGAGTCAATCGAATCATCCTTCAGTATGTCCGCCAGCGCGTACTTATCGACCGATTCGAGCGCTACACCCCGTTGGCCGCACCACTGTTTGATCGCTTCGGCTTGGGTGATACTCGACACATACCCCTCTGTGATCTGGGATATCTCGACGTTGAGACTCTTGAGGGCGAGGTCGGTGATGATCTTCGCATTCAAGACCCCGGCGCGATCCACGAGTACGCCACGTTTGTTGATACGCTGATCGAGGCTCCATATTTTCTGCTCACGGTCGGACAGAGGGCGAAGGCGTTTCGTTAGCTCGCGCTCGACGCGGACGTCCTGCTTGCAGTAGGCGTAGAGAATCGCCAAGTCCTTCGGGTCTTCCCACCATGCGCATTCACCCGTGATCGAGTTCACGGATTTGGGCTGGCACAGCTTGAGCATGACCCGGCGCCCGGTATCGTCCTTCTGTTCCGAGAGTCCGAGAGCCTTGGCAGCGCGTGCAAGGTCGCGAGGCAGCGCAAGACACGCAGCCATCGCAGCCGTGCAGCGCCATTGGCTTTCCTCGGGTCGGTGCCACGGCAGGCAGGACTCCCACAACGTGCGTTCGAATTGCGCGTTGTGGGCGTAGACGAGCCCGCCGGACTGCACATGTGCCTTGATCCGTTCCGGCATCGGCTGCCCGGCGATCCATAGCTCGGGTTCTTCCTCGCCGAACGCATAGGCCGCGCAAATGACGGACGTGGTCTTGTCTTCCGCATAACGGAACACGCCGGACTTCCTGAGGTCGATATTCGACCGGGTTTCAAAGTCGATGTGAAGCTCGGTCATTTCGCGTTCACGACTACGAGGGGTTTGTGACAGCTTGGGCACTCTGCGCCCGTCGTCCACGATAGCTTCCGCCCCACATCCAGCAAGAAGCCATCCCCGCAACTTGTTTTCCATTTCCATACGGGATCAGAGTCGCTAAATCGCATCGTACACACGGGCACGGGAGTGTTCTTCAACTCTGCCTGCGCTTGCGCAAGCGCTGTGCGAAGCTCGCCGATTTCGGTTTGCAGCTTGTGGATCAGCCCGACGGCATCCTCGGTCTTGCGGACTTCGTCCGCCAACTGAAACAGAACCTTGTCCACGCCGTCTTCAAGACAATGCTGCAACACCAGCGCCACCGCCCGGCGCAAGCGCGTGCGGATGGGTTGCTCGCGCTCCAGCCCCCAGAACTCGGCTTCGATCATTTCCAGTGTCAGCATGTCAGGCGCTCCCCTTCGGCTTCTGCTTCAACAGGTCATCGAGCATGTGCGTTGCCTCGTGCGCCGTTTCCGACAACAGGGCGGTGGTGCGCTGCACGCCATAGGTCAGCGTCTCCAGAACGCGCTCGGCGTCCGTGGCCGCATAGCATTCCGTGCGGTTGTCGTCGCCCAACTGGCCGGGCGGTGCAAGGATCACGGTGACTTCGATGCCGATCTGGTGCCCGAGGCTCATGAGGTCAACGATGCGATCCCGCATGGCTTGCAGGACAATCGCCCGCGCGAGTGGGTTGCTCATGGCAGGTACTTCCTCACGTGGCCGCAGTTGTTGCAGATTTGTGTTTTGCCGCCGATCAAGGGCGACTTAACAAGCGCTTTATCGCACTGCCGTATGTAGAACCCGGTTCGTCTTGTTCTGTGCGCCTCGCAGATGAATTTATGCTTGGGCTTGGGCTTGGGCGGGACTAACGGCGGCAAGGGCGCCGGGCGTTCCGCGCGGTCATCAAACTCGTGGTAGCGTTCGAACTTTCCGAAGTGAACCAGCGCCAGCGCGTTCCATGCAACATGCACCATGTGCGGTAGGCCGGACTCGGGATCGTTGTTTTCCCCGCGCCAGTACGCCCATGCGTGGCGCATGAGCGGGCCGAAGCAGCGCGACCACGACATGCCCTTTTCCCAATTGCGATCACTGTACTTGCGGGCGCCCATTTCATAGAGCTTCGCCAGTTCCTCCAGCGCTTCCGGCGGGATCAGGTCATAGCGCGGCTTGCCGACGTCGTAACGCTTGCCGGGCTCGTCCTTGGTTTCAGATGAAGTTGCGGTCATGTCCTTTTGCCTTTCGCAGCAGTTTATATTCGGTAGGGGTTAACGCCTCGTGTAAATCCCAAACCACCCATTGTGACGTCATCACGGGCGATCCCTTGTCCTGAAAGTCCAGCCGCCATGTCAGTGGCAGCACGTAGCGCGGGCGCCAATGGTCGAAGCATTCGCCCCCCGCCAACGAGGTGAAGAACCCCGTCGGCAGCAACAGCGCCATCTGTTCGATACCGATATCCTTGGCGTGTTCCACCCACTTCCGCGCAAGATTCCACGGCGGATTCGTAATCAGGCACGGAGCAGGTGGCGTCTTCACCTTGAAGAAATCCACCTTGTCCGTGCCATAGCCGTAGTCCTTCAGGTCCGAACTGAAGACGGCGTATCCTTCGTCATTCATCACACGCGAGAGAGCGCCAGCGCCGCACGCGGGTTCCCACACGAACAGCGCCTTTGGCTTCCACACCGCGAACAGGCTGCGGAGAACCACGCCCGGGGTTGGCGTCGGATAGAAGTCGGCTTCCACCCGGTCCCCGCGCTTGTTCGCGCCCGTCATGAGTTCGCCCTTCTTCATCGGCGCGTGTACTTCCGCTTCTCGATCTTCACTGTAGGGGTCACTGGCTTGTCTTCGGCGTCCGGGCGGCCCAGCACCCACAGGCGGGTGAATCGGCCTTCCTGCGCCGTCCGGATGGCAACACGATAACGCCGCGCTGCCATCCGGTATCCGTTCAAGCGCTTCACCGACCGGATCACAATCGAGTCCCCTATGCCCATGGTGAACAGCACGTCAGCGTACATGCTGCGTGTCGTCGGCAGGGGCACTGAGGGCTCGATCTTTTCCATGTCAGTCTCGCTTACTTGAACAGGTCGTCTACGGCGCCAGCGGCGGAATCCCCACCGTTGACCGGGCTGAAGTCATCCTCGGCGGCGCGGCGGTTGTCGAGACGGGGACCGTCGCCGACCTTCTGCACGTTGCCGAGTCCGAACGAAATGCCCTTGCCGCCTGTCTTGTGTTCCCAAGCATAGATATTCAGGGACGCAATGACCTTGGCGCCCGGGTAGATTTCGGACGGGTCGATAATCTTCTGCACGTTCTTGTCCACGACGCCCGGGGGCGACTTGGACGACACGCGGATGAACACGGTTCCTTCCGGCAGGCCATACTTGACCCCTTCCAGAAACGGGTTCTTGAGGTTCGGCGGGATTTTCGTGCCCCACTTTTCTTCAGCCGCGGGCTTCAACGCCGCCTTCAGCGCTGCGAATTCCTTCGTCTTCTGTGCCTTTTCGTCAAAGACGAGCGTGCAAGAAAACTTGGGCTCTCCGCCGTCCTGCCCGGGGCGGGCCACGAACAGGTTCGGGTAGGAGAGGATTGCTTCAGGCGTAAACAAACGAACATTAGCCATTTTCACTGTCTCACTGTTTGAGGTTTCACTGCTTCACTGTTTCACTTGACGGTGCTGAACTCTGATTCAGCGCTCGCCACAACAGCCGGACGTGGGTCTTCTTCCCGCGCCAGCGTTGTTCCTGAAGAGACACCCTTCTGTACAAGGGGCTCAATCTGCTTCTTGGTTGCCTTCGGCAGCAGCTTCTCAGCCGCCGACGGCGATATGATCTTCTTCTTGTAGATGCGGTCTTCTGGCACTCCTAGGTCCGACAACAGCATCGCCGCGTCGAGTTCGTCCGACCACACCTTGTTCGCGCGCTTGGCCACGAGCTTCCACGTAGGAATGGAACCCCCGTTGGCGAGCGTGCTGTGTGCGTACTCGCGCACGGCCGCAATCCAGTTCTCCACCACGTCGGCATCCCTGAGAAGCTGGTTCACCTGCTCGGGTGTCAGGAAGTTGGGAGCGGGTGGCGTGTTGGTTCCCGCAGGCGTGAATTCAACCATCGCATTCTTCTCCGCGGTCTTGCGTAGCTCGGGACAGAACCCCTTTGCCGGGCAGAACTTGCAGTGTTCACCAGCCTTCAGGATCGCAGTCGGGTCTTCCGTCTTCTGCGCTGCGATCTGGAGTTCACCGATGAAGTCCATGAGTTCCATGACGTCGGTCTTCCAGCGCCGGACCGGGCCGTCCTTGTGGATGGCGCGCGGCTGCACGATGATAAGCTCGATGTTCTCGAAGCCCTTGAACGCGAGCGCCGCCCCGACGCCATAGTACATGGCTTGGGGGTTGCGCTCGACTTCAACGGCGATCCCGGCGCCATACTTGAAGTCATAGACCCGCAGCGTGCGGGACTTCGGCTGCAACAGCACGCAGTCCGCCGTCCCGAACATGCCCGGGTATATCTTGCTCAAGTCGAAACGATGCTCGACGTAAAGCTCGTCGCCCGGCTCGCGGTCCTTCTCGATGGCTTCCAGATAGGTATCGACGGCTTCGATCATTTCCTCGTTCACGATGAACTCGGAGTCGTCAATCTTGATGCTTGTGCCGATGTAGTCGAAGGCGGACAACTGTTCCTTCAGGCACATTTCTGCGAGGTCGTGAGCGGCGTTGCCTTCCATGGCGAACGCGCTCGACGTGTTCGGCACGTCAGCCGACAAGCGGACGGAGCCCGGGCACTCCATCCACCTGTGTGAGCTTGAAGCCCCGAGCTTGCTGTGGGCCGCCATCAGAACCCCCTGACCGCTTTGCGGCGCTTCGAGGAGCCAACACCGTTGATGGCGTTGGCCTGACGGATGCGGTCCGGCGTCCAGCGGCCGTACTCGTCAAGCACGGCGCGGCTCGCGGACACCTGAGTCCAGCCGCGGCCGAGCCCGGAGCTTGTGCCCCGGGAGTCCATGGCCATTTTCGCTGTGCCCAATCCGAGGAGGGCGGCCAATCCTGCAAAAGATTTCCGGGTCATTATTCACCCATCTTCTGGCGGACGGCCGCGAGGAACGCCGGGAAGTCGCGTTCCTTCAAGTCCTTGAACGACGCGGCGTCGAACTGGCTCATGATCGTCTGCACGGCCGGGAGTCCCTTGGACGATGCCAGCGCCTTGGCCTCGGACTTCACGGCGTCCAGTGTCAGGGCTGCGGCTTCCGGCTTGGCGTCGTCGGCTGCGACTTCTTCCGATGGATTCTCGGGCCGGATACCTTCGACAGCTTCCGCAATGCAGCGCGCCATAGCCCTCTGCTCTTTTGCGGTGAGACATGTGGCCACAAATTGTTCCGCCATGTCTGCAAGATTTTTAATCTCCTCTTCTGTTTCGGCGTCACGGAACCAATTTTCAAGGGTTCCGCGAGCGAGTTCCACGTCACCTTTCCGCCCGGTGTCACATTCGTGCGAAACTCCAATCTTTTTATTCTGTAGAACAAACTTGGCCGTCGGCTTCGCCACACGTCGAGCGCGCGGTCTTGCACCCTCCCCCGCAACAGGTCCGCTACCGCTTCCCTGCTCGGGAACACTTCGTCCACCATCAACTCCGTCGGCATGTTCGGGTCCGTCAGAAGTTTCAGGGACAGTATTACCCTTTCTAGGCGCCGACGTCGCGAGAGTGAGGTCTCGCGGGAGGCCGAAAAGCTCAGTGAGAAAGATCGCGAGCGCGAGCGCGTCCTCCGACGTCATGTTGTTGGTTTCAAGTTCCAGCTTCATGTTAACTCCATCAGGTTGGTAAGCAGTGCCGTTTTCCGGGACACGGCCTTGGTGATTACATCGTCAATCGTTCCCGGGAACGAGCAAAAACGGACCATGACCGGGCGGGTCTGGCCAATGCGGTGCGCGCGCTTGGCGGCCTGTAGATTGTCTTTCGGAACCCACGACTGTTCGGCAAAGAGTACCTGATTCGACGCCGTCAGCGTCAACCCTTCTCCCGCCGCAAGGATGTTGCCGATGAAGACGCGCGTCTCGGGGTCGGTCTGGAAACGATCCACCGCCGTCTGCCGCTCCACCATGGGCGTGCTGCCATCAATGACCGCCGGGCGATACTTGGCAAGCCCGGCCTTCAGGGCTTCGATCACGACGCGATGCCACGCGAAGATGATGATCTTCGGCATTCCGTCTTCGAGTTCGCCCGTCACCAGCGAAACGATTTCCGGCGCCTTGACGGTTCCGATCATGTGACGCAACGAGGCCAAGTCCGTGGCCGCCCGGCTGAACAATTCAGACAACTCCTCTGCGTCCATGTTGGCAACATTGGCGTCGTACTGTTCGATGATCTTGCGCCATGCGATATCGTTGTCGCGCAACTGCTTCCCGGATTTCGGGGTCAGCTTGATATCCGAGTAGGTAATCGGCGGCAAATCCTTCAGGACTTCTTCCGCCGTCCGGCGCAGGGCGAACTTCTTCAACATGCCCTTGAGGGTGTTCACGTTGCGATGCCCGACGATCTTCGAGCCATAAGACGTCTGGATGCACACGCAAAACGTCTGCCGGAACGTCCAGAAGTTGCCGCGGAATTCATCGGCAAACTTGCAGGCCGTGTAGAGTTCGCTGGCGTCGTTCGGGGCAGGCGTGCCCGATAGCAGCCAAGCGCGACGGCAGCGCGAGGCAACGCCCAAGGCGCCATCCTGACGGGGCCCGAGAACGCGCCGGGTGCGGGATGCCGTGTGCGTTTTCAGGCGGTGCGCTTCGTCGCACACCAGCAAGTCGAACGTCATTGTCATGAGGCGGTTGAACAGACTGTCGTTCAGGAGCGCTTCATAGTTGACGATCAGGACTTCGGCGTGCGCCGGGATCGCGTCCGCGGCCTTGGACACCACGTGCAGGTTCCGGCGAATCTTCGCCCACTTCATGAACTCGTTCTGCCAGTTCAGCTTCAGGGACGCCGGGCAAATCACGAGGATGCGGGTGGCGCGAATCTTGTCCGCAGCCGCCACCACCTGATACGATTTGCCGAGCCCCATGTCGTCGGCCAGATAGGCGCGATCCTTCGAGGCAAGGAACTCGACACCCTTGATCTGGAAATCACGTAGCATAGCGGGTCCGCTGCTTCTCGTTGATGTACTTCAGTTGGTTGTCGCACACGGCGAAAATCTTCCGCTCGACAACGGGGCCGGGCACGGCCAGCCCCTCACGGTAACGGCGGACCATTTCCCGCGTGACGCCGATCTGCCCCGCGAGGGTGGCGTTGCTGATCGCGTACATGCGCATGTAGTCGTCAAGGTTCATGTGCGTTTTGACTTCTGTAACATTTGTGTACTATAAGCGTATCACGAAAGGAAGCGCAATGACAAAATTCAATCTCGTGGATCGCCGGACCGGGAAGACCACCACAATCTACGCCGATAGTGTTGAGGAAGTGTTTAGCGGAATCGCGAGCGGGGAAATAGGGAAGAAGGGCACGAAGAAGTCCAGCCCCACCTATGCCGTGAACCACTTCGTTCTCGTGACCGATCTTGTGGATTGGTACATTGACCATTGCAAGACGTGGTCGCCGGATGACCGGGACAAGTTCCGCGCCCACTTCCACAAATACTTCGACGGGATCGAGGTCATGTCTGTGGATCAATCCGTGATTGACGACTACATCGCGGTCTACTGCACGGAAGAGGGCAAGGCGTTGCAGACGGCCAAACGCCGACTCACCGTCCTGCGCGCGGCCATGAACTTCGCCATCGCACGCAAGCGGATGCCGTCCCAGCCGGAAATCTCGTGGGTGTTAAAGGTCGCCGAGCCCCGGCGCGAGCGCGTCTTCACTCGTTCCGAATGCGCCCGGCTACTGTGGGCTGCCCGCAAGCATCGCATGGCCAAGGTCCACGCCAAGCGCAGGCGAATCACCCGCAACCCGTTGTCGTGGTTCGAAGCGTACCTGTGGATCGCGCTCTACACGGGCGCCCGGCCGGAAGCCATTGCCCGGCTGAAGTTCTCGCAGATTGACTTCATTGATTGGCAAATCGACTTCCGGAACGACAAGGCGTCCCGCAAGAAGCGCAGCGTGGTCCCGGTCGCCAACGCCCTGAAACCGATCTTGATGCGCCTGCGCCGGGAGCGGCCGGACAACGTCTATGTGCTTAACACCATGCGGGCCGTGACCCCCGGCCGTCCGGCCATTGCGTCGGCGTTCACCGAAACGATGGGCATGGCCGGAATCTCGATAGGAGAGGGCCTGAACAGGGCTTCGGCCTATACCCTCCGACACACCACGGCGTCCCTCATTCTAAGGCGTGGCGCCTCCGTGTGGGCCGCAGCGGGCGTCCTCGGCGTCTCAACCCAGCGGATCGAGAAAACCTATGGCAAGCATATGGTTGACCACTTGCGGGAAACCGTGAACAAGCTATGATCCGGGTGCGGGTGTTGTGGGCCCGCGTTTGGACCATGTGTTAACTCTCCGGGGTAAAGGGCTGTCTGCCATGGCGGCCCTTTACTTTTTTGTCACATGAGTTAGGGTAAACACCTCTCGCGGACGAACCAGCCCCCCAGCTAACCCCGTCCGCCGCAGTGGAGCCCCCGCTGCCGAGGGACGGCCCTACCCAGCGCCGTCCCTCTTTTTCTTCAGGAAGCGGCGTATCTTTTCACGGTATTCTGATACTCGGTCCGCGGTCGGCTTCTTGATGCGGCAGGCTCGCAAGTGGCGCCTTTTGATGTTGGCCACGATTCGGTTTTTCCGAATGTCCATCCGCACAGCTTCACACCTATGCTGTTGTACTGAAGGAGTTGTTCGCGCACGAGACGCGAGTCCGAGTCGCACACCAGCACGGGCCGGGCGATGACGCAGAACTCACCGTCGGTCGGACTTGATGGTGAAGGGGTCGTCAGGAAGCAGCCCGTCAGGCTGAGAGTTGATAAGCTCACGAATATGAGCGGCAGCGGCGTCGGCCAACTCCACGCGCGCAATGGCTTTCTTGAAATTTTCAGCATCGCGGATTGCCTTTCCGGCTTCGAGAAGCTGACCTTCGCCGAGGTACTTCATGAGTCCGTCGGCGAAGGAAAGCAGCGACTTGATGATCGCGAGAAGGGTCACGCCTTCTTCACTTTCTCGTAGATGCCAAGCGCGACGAGCGTGGCCATGAAAGTTTCGACGGGCGGGAGGGCCGTAAAGCCCGGCACGTCGAAGCCGCTCCACTCAGCGACACTGGCGAGAACGAACCCGCCGATACCGATATACGTGCGGTAGTTCGCCAGAAACCCCAGCTTCAGCAACTTGTTCAGGATGTCCATTGGTCACTCTCCTACATCGTTGGAAAACACATCGTGTTCCAAGACATAGTAGCCGCAACCCAGCCGCCCGAGAACCCCAAAAATAGCGCGAGGATCGCCCACGCCACCCGGTTTCCTGTCTCCAGTGGCACCCGTTGCAAGGTTCTTTTCATGGCCTTCAGTCCTTCTTTGGGCCGAAGTATTCCAGAAGCCTACTGAACCCTACCGTGATGATCGTCGGCCCGAGATACCCCAGCGCACCGCCGATGCCGCCGCCCACGAGTTCGGGGACGTCATAGGTCGTGTGGAGAAAAGAGCTTATCGAAACAGCGATCACGCCCATGAGCGTGCCGCGCAGGAGCGATCCCGGCAGATGGGAAAGCGTCACCTTGGGCCCGCCGCGTTCCTGTTCATGGAACAGGCGAGCCATGTCGCCGACCACCGCAAGGATGATGCCCATGAGCGCCGTGGCCAGCAATTCGAGTTGATGAAACAGCGTATCCATTAACGGACCCTCGCCGCTTGGAAGTGTTGCGGATCACAGTCCTCGCCGGACCAGCGCCCACCGAACACCCATCCTTCATCTTCGAAGGCATCCACCACCATGAGAGGCATACCGCCCGCGAGAGGAGCCCACGGCTTGCCCATGCGATTGTACATCGGGTCAAGGTCGATAGCGCAGCCATAGGAGTGCATTGACAAGCGAGTGCCACCACGCATCCGGCGGAACGTGTAGGCCCCGCCGAACATGTGCATCCGCAGGTTTTCGATCTGATCTTGGCTGCGCCCGGCGCGTGCCCAGATAGCGCCAAGGACTCGTTCAAGCGACGGCGCAACGAGCTTGTGGACGCGGATGCTTTTCAGGTTCGTTGACAGGTCCCACGAGAGGACCATCCGCCATGGCGGGATCACGCGCACCAGATTGTTGTCTTCCCAGAGACGATTCGGAACGCCGTCCCCATCCGGGTCGGGGTTGCCGTAAAATTTCGGGCACTCGCTTTGAAGCGGCCACGGACTCATGACGCTCTCCCTGTCAGGTCGTTGATTGTGTCCATTGCCTCAATGGCTTCGAGGGCGTCGAGAATATCCGTAATCTCGTCAATTTCAATCGGGCTCAACCCGAGATCGTCCACGTCCCGGGGCGGCAGGATGATGACCCCGTGCCCGTAAAGGCGATTTTGGTTTACCAGATGCGGGACGGCTACATCCCGGGCATAGAGTTTCTTGACCCGGGCCAGCGCCGCCCGACGCTGACTTTCCCGATCAAGCCTTTTCCGCTCGCTGTGGCTGATCCAGCCGCCAAAATTCCCGCTCGGGACAAAGTCCGTGGCCGCCACGATGACCGTGTGGGCGCCGAAGGAATTTGTGTTGACGAGCAACGGAACCGACACGTTGTTCCCGGCAAGCACGGTGTGCCCGAAGAACACGTTCGTGTTGGTCAGGAGCGACGCCGTCACCAGCGTCCGGAGGCGGTGGCTGTAGAAGGTATTGGCGTTTGTCAGGAGCGACGCCGTGACCCGGCGCCGGATGCTGTGGCTGAACAGGGTGTTGCTGTTCGTCAGCCGCGGGACGGTCAGTCGGCGCCGGATGCTGTGGCTATAGAGGACGGACCCGTTCACGAGGTTCGTTGCCGTCACGCGCAGGCGGATCGAGTGCGCTTGCAGGATGCTCGTGTTCGTCAGCAACGGCACCTGTAAGTCTGCGCCCGCCACACTGACGGCGTGCGCATAGAACGTGTTGGTGTTCGTGAACACGCCCGGCTTGATGATCGTGCGGATCGAGTGCGCACGGAGCGTGCTGGAGTTGACGAGGTTGACGAGCTTGATCGTCGCGCGGACGCTGTGGGCTCGCAGCGTGTTTGCGTTCGTCAGAAGCGGCGCAGTGATCCGCGTGCGGATGCTATGGGCGCGGAGTGTGCTGGTGTTCGACAAAGCCGCTGGCTTCAGGATCGTCCGGATCGAATGCGCGCGGAGCGTGTTCGTGTTCGTCAGGATCGCTGGCTTCAGGGTCGTGCGAACCGAATGCGCGCGAAGCGTGCTGGCATTGCTCAGAAGCGGGGCTATCTTCGGGAACACAACCCGGTGCGCGAAGAAAGTGTTTACGTTCGTGAACAGTACTGGCTTCAGGGTCGTGCGGACCGAATGCGCACGCAGCGTGTTCGTGTTCGCAAGGAGTGGCGCCGTCAACCGCCTGCGGATGCTGTGCGCGCGGAGCGTGTTGCTGTTGGTCAGGATCGCTGGTTTCAGGATCGTGCGGATCGAGTGCGCCCGCAGCGTGGACGAGTTCGTGTAATTCGTCGGCTTCAGGATCGTCCGGATCGAATGCGCACGCAGCGTGTTCGCGTTCGTCAGAAGCGGGGGCTCAACTGTCGCCCCCGCAGACGCAGTAAACCCGCGCACGCCTATCGTCATTGTCTCCGCGCTATTGGAGTTTGACGAACGAGTGAAGGTGCCCGGGTTTTCGGTGTCTGCTGTAGTCGTGCCGTAGCAAGACGCAATAGTAGCGTCGTCTCCACCAGTGGTGGTTGTCGTTAGCCTGCCATTTTCGTAGGGCCATGCGGAAACAGTGCATAGTTCCGGCGCACCAAAAGCGGCGAACCAGAGATTGTTGTCCGCGCCCCACGTAACAGTCTTGGACGGCGGGTCCGGGGTGAGCGTGGTTCCGCTGCCGAATACTTGATCTTCAGGAGCTTGCGCCGGGTCAAACGATCCCGCTGCAATGACGTACACAGTCCACGCGGCCTGTGATGACGCGGAACAGTTCAGCGTTACTGTGCTACCTTCCGTGCCGTCCATGACGCGCCACGCAGCGCCGATACGGTTCCCGGTGTGAAGTTCAGTCCAGCCCGCCGTCGATACGTTGCTTGATACGCCGCCCCCATCGTGGGCGTCGATGACGATGATAAGGTCGCCAGCTACGAATGCTGGCAGCGTGACGGTGTGATTCGTCACATTAACAGAACTGCTGCCTGTAGTCGTTGCTTTAATGCGGGGGAACTGATCGCCCGTGAACGAGAGTGACGCGCTGTAAAATGTCGCCGTGTTTGTGAGGAGCGGGGCGCTGAGTAAAGTCCCGCCTAGTGGGAATGGTTGAAAGGTCCACGTACTCATCGCACTAGACCTTTGTTAGCTGGAGATGCTCCGCAACCGTTTCACTCAGGTCCGCGTCAGTCGTGATGGCGAGGTCGCCGTTGGCATCCAGATTGAACCCAGTGACCACCCGCCCCTCTGCGAAGATGTGGGCGAGCATGTGCCGCCACTCGGCAACAATCGGGTTGTCTGCTTCAATCGCGAGGGACAGGGTGTAAGTCGTCGCCATCATGCACTCCTGATCGACCAGTTCACGGTGATGGTTCCTGCAAGCGCGTCGAGCGTGAAGTCCCAGCCGTGCATGAGCATGACCGCAGGACCGATCCAGAGAGGTTGCGATTGCGCGCCCGTCAAAATCCACTGCTCCGCCACGCGCTGCGTGTCACCGCTGCGGCACTTCTCGTAAAGCCTGATCTGAAGCTGGTCGCCAGCAATCATGTCACTCAGGTCCAGCACAAGCTGGTAAAGCCCTGCCGTGGTCTGAGCGTCTGCTGTGTCGTAGGACGTGTCAGTCGTCAGCGAGTGTTCCGTGGTGCTGATGGCTTCCGTTCCTGAGAAGGCTTGTGTGACTGCCATATTAGCCTCCGCATCCGATAACTGTTGCTGTGTACGTGGCATCCGGTGCGTTTAAGCAGCGGCCACGAACGTAGATGTTTGCACCTGAAGGGACAGGCTTGAAAGCCGAGCAAAACAACATGCCTGTGTTCATGCCCCTCCCGTTCGTTTCGCCCGTGGTCCCTACGTGCATGTCGCGGGCAATGATGATCTTGTTTGATCCGTCCCCGTAGGCAATGTCGATATAAGTGTACTCAGCCGTGATGGTCGCGTTGTTGATGTGATAACTTAGCTGCCACCACCAGAGTTCTGAAGTGGTCGCGCCCAAATCAACCCACGTTCCGTCTGCCGCGTTGCCGGGGGTGAAGGTTGGACCCGATGACCCCGTGATGGTGCCGAAGGTCTCGAAGATGGTGCCCACGGGGACCGCTTCGGGCATTGAGGGCTGGCCCCACCATTTGCAGGCTGCGCGCACTGTGCCCGCTGTCGCGTTGGTTCCCTGCACGCGGATCGCAACGCTTGACCCTGCCTTGATGAAGATCGGGAACAGGTATTCAACCGTGCCCGCTGCCGTGAAGGCGGGAGATGCACCACAAGAGATGTTGCTGATGACTGCTGTGTAGGACGATCCACCCGCAGGGTCCACGCCAATGTCGAAGATTTGCGGCTTCGCTGCCGCAGAGGTGGCACCGCCGCTGATCTTGACGTGCATCCAATAGCAGTCCTGCGCGATATTCGCGCTTGATGCTACCTGCGTGAACGTGCCTTCAGCGTTGGACGCTCCCGGCGTTACAGACGTGCCGGGGGTCGCCGAGGGGTTGGCCCCCCAGTTGTCGTAGGTGAAGCTGTAAGCCGAAAGACCGACTTGACCGAGAGGCATAACTCAGTCCTTGCAAGGTCCGAGCCACTTAACGATTTCATCGTCGTCAACGGCGAAATCATTCCCGTCCACTTCCGCGAAAGGCACCATGCCTTTCTTGGTTCCGAACCGGGCGTTGCCGCCGCACTTGCGGCAAAGCAGCGTGATTGATTCATCGTCGCGCGCGACGATCTGAGCTTCGTGTGACATGGAGCCTCCTAGAGCGTGAAGATACCGGATGCGTTGTACTGGAGAGTGACGTCAGCGCCGGACGGCGTGAACGGCATGCCCGTGATCGACGCATCGAAGAACGCCACCAGACGCGACGTGGCGTCGGCCGAACCGTCGTCAATGTACATGATGAAGCCTTCGAGCGACGTGGCGCCGGACAACGCCGTGAACGTCGAGTCGGCCGCATCGAACGTGCCAGCGGTGTACGTCTTGGTGCCAAGCGCCACACCCGTTGCACGGGTTGCCGGGTTCATGCCCGTCAAGTCGGCGTAAAAGTCGTGGGCTTGGTTGAACGTGTAGGTGCCTGTGTCCACGAACGCCACGCGGACGTTCGTTGAGGTGAGCGCGGAGTTGGTGGAAGCCTGAAGCAGTGCTTCCTTCCAGATGTTGTAAAGGGCGTTAGCCATCGGTCAAAGCCTTTGCTGCTTCGGTGAATCCATGTTGTTCGAGGAACGTGAGAATCATTTCACGCTCGTTGACCGCTGCGCGGGCCAACCATGCGACGAGGAACTTCTTCAGGTCTTTCCTGAACATGACGGCTTGGGCCTTTATGACCGGGTCGGCCGTCTTGTCCGAAACGCTTATCAGGTCACGCAGCGCCATTTCGACCATTTCGTCGGGGTGCTGGATAGGCGCCCGGCCCACCTTCACGGAAGGCGGGTGCATGATTACGCCGTTCTGAAGCAGCACGCCATCGGGCCCGCGGTCGTACCCGCGAAAGATCACTTTCCCGTTCAGGCGGTCTGGCTTCCACGACATCATGTTCAGCGTTCCTCTACTTCAATACGGCCGGATTTGTCCCGTTTGATAAGGTACGTTGAATTGCCCGTGCCCGCAATGATGTTGCCGTCGGCGTCCCGGGAAATGACATACTTCCGTTTCCGGGCCGACTTGGCCGGGGCCGGGACTTCCGAGGCATTTGCCGAGCCAATCAGGGACGGCATCTTGAAGCTGGCCTCCTCGTCGGTATCCTCTTCGTCGTCCTCGGCGTCCGGCCGGAACGGCGGGTTCGTCCGCTCCCCGGCAATGCCGTCGGCAATGTCCACGGCTGTCTGCGGGGCGCCCGGGGAGAGGGGCGACAGGAGCCAGATGCCCAAGCCTGCCCGGACAGGCAGCGGAGCGTTCGCGGCGGCCGTGACCATGCCGCCAATCATGAACGGTGCCAACATTTCGTAAGTCGATTTGGCACCCTTCCATTCCGACGTGTTGTTGTCCGGGTCTTTGTTCGAATCACCGAACAACATGGGCCCGAAGATGTTGCCAAAGTCGCGGCCCACCGTAGACACGACAGGACCGACAATCCCGCTCTCCCACGCCTTCCCGTACTTGGTCCCATAGAGCATGTTGACCGCTTTGTCGGCGTTTCCGAGGAGGCCAGCGCTTGACATGACGAGAAGGGCGTTCTGTTCGTCCGTCCGCTGTTCGGCTTGCTCGGGGTTGTTGATCTGATCGCGAAGCAGACGGACCATGCCCTGCGCGTAAGCCGTCAGCGCAAGGCCAAGGACCGGGCCAATCGCCCGGCTGTAGATATCCGCCGCGCCCATCTTTCCACTAGCCACGCCCTCAACGGTCCCGCCGATCTGCTTGGCTGTCCGGAACAACACGTTGCGCGTGAAGGCGGCTTGGAAGCTGGCAATACCGAACACGAGCGCGCCCGTGCTGGAGTTCGCCCATGCCGGGCGATCCGCCGCCGTCGGGTTCATGATCGTCTCGTTGACGAACCGGATCACCGCGGTCCGGTAGGCTTTGGCTTCCGGCGTGTCGGCCATGATGGTCGCGAGGTCCGGCAGACCCTTGTTCTCGCCCAGCATCTTGATGATGGGCTGAACCATGTTTTCCGGAATGCCAAGGTCAGCCAGCGCGAGGCGGGCTGATTCCTTTGCATACCCGGTCGAATAGTTTCGCAACTGCTTCGTGATGAAGTAGGTAGCAAGCTGCGTGGTCGCCTGACGTGTGGCTTGCGTAAGCTGGTGAAGGCCGATCTGGCGGAAGAAGCGCTGCGACAGGCGGCGCTGCCACCGAGTCGTGAGGTCATTCCCCATGAATTTGTTGGCCATGTACGCATCACTGAACGCGCTGTGCGTTATCCCAAGACCTTCGGTGAAGGTGCGGAGGTCTTCACTGTTTTTCGTTTTGGCCAACTGCCGAATCGTGAGCGCCATGTTCTTGAACGCCGCCGTGACTTCGCCAGAACGTGCCGCTGCTGTGAATGGCTCCATGATCGAAGACAGTGTGGACTGATCGAGGAACCGAACGGCGCCGTACATGCGCGCCATGCCCGCAAGCTGATCGACGCCCATGGGGATCGTGTTCTTGAAGTTGCCCATAGCAGACGCCAGAAGGCCGAAATCGCCAGCGATGAAATGTCTGTCCATTTCGTTCAATCCAAGCTCCGCCAGCCTCGTAAGCTCGCGGTCAAGGATTTCGTTATTGACGCCGAAGCGCTCCATGTGCGCGACGGAACGAACGGTGTTCAGCATGTAGCTGTAAACCGTCTCGACAGGGCTATCAATGTAGAACTCATTCAGCCCCGAGTCCCGACGCGCTTCGAACACGCGGGCACGCATTGTGTCCGCCCGCGTGGAGTTCGCCGTGTTGGAGACAAACGACGTACCCGACGCATTGCTGAAGTATTCCCGCGCCGCGTCTTCAGCATCAATTTTATCCATGTTGTACTGACGCATGTACTCTCGCGCCGCGGCTTTGATGAACCGCGCGCGGGCTCCCGGCGCCGTCAGCTTCTCGTGATCAAGCATCCGCGGCAGATAGTTCTCGATCTTGCCGATCTGAAGATTCTTCGCTTCGGCTTCGAGCTTCGCACGTTCCTTCGGCGTGCGCGCCGCCGCGATGCGTTCTTTCGCAATCGCCGCGAGCTTCTTGTTCATCGTGTCCCGGAATTCATCCATGACGGCTTTAAGGCGCTTCGCTACGGCTGCCGCTTCCGGCGTCATCTTTCCGCCGTACTGGTAATCTTCGCCGAACTTCTTGAGCGCAGCATCACCAATCTTGGCAATGGGCTCCAAGATGTTGCCTACGCGCGTGGCCCACTGGTTCACGACGGGCTCGACGGCCTCGCTCCATGACTCGCGGATGATTCCGGTTTTGCCGCCTGCGCCGGGGTTGGTGAAAATCCTGTTGAACAGTTTTTCCAGACCGTCCGCGACTTCCTTGTTCCCGGCACCACGGTAGCGGTCGATGAACGTGCGCGAGAAACCCACGTTGCCGTAAAAGCCCCAACGGAAAGCGTCTTCGATCTTCGACCACACGTCGAACGCAACACTGCTGTTGCGCAGGTTCTCGCGCAGCTTGCCAAGACCTTCACGGCCCTTCATGGCAAAACCAATCAGGTCCTTGATGATCGGTTTCCAGATTTCAGGATCGCCGAACGGGTTCGAATAGAACTTCGTCGTCTTGTTGCCGGACTTCGCCTGTGGCTTGAAATCGGGTTCGCCGAATGCCTTCGGATATCCGTCTTCCGTGAGGTCATCCTTGCTGACGGGCTTCTTGTCGGAGCCGAAGAAGGATTCATAGACGGGCGCGTTCGGGTCCTTGGCACCTTCCGGAATGCCCGGCTTGACCTTGCCTTCATCCTTGAAGTCAGCTTTGGCCTTTGCGTCCGCAGCATCGGCCGCAGCCTTCAGGTCTTTCAGCTTGGCTTCCTTGGCCGCAATATCTGCTTTGGCTTTCGCCGTCGCATCATCGGTTTTCGGCGCTTCGGCCTTGGGTGCTGCGGGCTTCGGGGCCTGCTCTTTCAAGGCTTCAATCTCTTTCGAGCGCTGCGCGATAGAGTCCATAAGCCTGTCGCGAGTAGCCTCGCCGCGCTTGATCGCGTCGAGTATCTTCCGATACTTCGGGGACATGGTGCCGTCGGACTTCTCGACTGCCGCCAGTTCCTTGGTGAGCCCGTCCGCCTTCTCCACCTCTTTGGCGAGCTTGGCGTTCTCGGTCTTCAAGGCGTCAACTTTCGCAGCCATGCGGTCGTTGAACGCACGCTGTTCTTCGGCCGACACCTTGCCCGCCTTGACATCGGCTTTCGCCTTCTCACGCTGCGCGGCTGCTTCGGCCTCCGCGGCCTTTAGTGCAGCCTTGGACTTTTCGAGGTCCGACTTCGCAGTTTCGAACGCACGTCGCTCAGGAGTCTCTGCGACTCGTCGCTGCTCAACACGAAGCGGTTCAGCCGGGCGAGGCTCGCCTTCAGCCCCTTTGCCCGCTCCACCAGCATCGCCCCGAGGTCCGGCCGCAGGCCCATCATCAGGTACGCCCTCGGATGCGCGAGCATTTCCCGCTCCAGACTCCGATTGGCTTCGATTACCCTGTTCAGGTCCGGCAGATTTGGTTCCTGCATTGTTGCGAGTATTTGAATCAGTTCCTCGACCAGTGCTTGACTTAGCTGTCCGAGAAAACTCTCGGGCGGTCCACGTTCCGTTTTTCGTCGGGTGGTTGTGGAGTTCGAAATTTTGGTCAAGCCCTTCCCTCTGAGCTTTGATGATCCACTTCGCCGCCTGCACCTGATCCTTGAAGATGATGGGGCCGCCCTTGTCAGAGAGCACGAAGCCGTTCTCGTCTACCTCGTAGCGGCCGTCGGCGTCAAAACCCTTTTCCGTCGTGGACGATGCTTTTCCACTGTGCTGCTGCTGCGCACGTTCCTGCCGCTGTTCATACCGTTCACGCGCGCCTGCATCGCGTTCCCGGCGCTCTTTCTTCTGCTGCCAGAAGCGCTGAAGGTCTTCGATGTTCTCCCGGCGTGCGTTGTCCGCCGACTCCCGGGCTGCTGCCTCGAAGTCTTCGGCCTTCGTGCGCTCGCGGAACCCTGCATTCGGATCACCTTCCCGCGCTGCGCGCATGAGGTCGAACTCGACGCGGCCGGACAACTCGCCTTCCGGCGTGCCTGTGTCCGTCGCCCGGAACGGTCGGTCGCTGGTGCCGGACGCCGTTTGCGTGCGGGGTGTGCCCCGTGCGTCCAAGTTCTCGAAGGCACCCGTATCGTCTTCGGCAAGCCCGCGCTCAAGCGGTCGCGACATGGGTGACGTGCGCGCAGCCATCTCCGGATCACCCGGGCCCTTGCCGGGGATTGCTTCGCCGCTCGTGTCCGTGACACGCATGGCGCCCTGTGCGTCGGCTGCGTCCTGCCGCGCCCGTTCGGCTTCGAGCGCACGCCACGCCTTCCGCCGCGTCTCGACAGTCTCGGGAACGATTCCCCATTCTTTCTTGAGAAGCTGCTTCTGTTCCGGCGTGATGTCGATAAGTCCGGCTTCTTTCTGCTGGCGCACGGACTCGCGCGCGCCGGGGTCGAAGCCCGTCTCGCCGGGGGTGCGAACGCCACGCTCGCCGGGCACGTCGGTGACAAGCGGGGTCTGCACCTGTTCGGTGCTGAACGCTTTGCTCGGGTCGCCGCCGGACTTGTAAAGCTCGACAAGGTCAAACTTCGGACGCTCTGTCACTCCTGTAGGCGTTTCCGGGAGCCCCGTGCGTGGGTCGAACGCCGAGCTTATGGCGGGCTTCTCGTCTGCCGCTTCCGCCGCCCGGGCATTGTCGAACATGCGCGCAGCGCCTTGGCCTTCGCTCAAAGGCGGCTGCTTGGGCTGCATCTTCTGCTTCAGGATATCCACGAGCGGGATGGTCGTATCCCGTTCATCCATGCGGTTCGGGGCGCCCACCCACCCGTCAGCGAACTCGCCGACAGTCTGCGTCAAGCGCGGATCGTCCGGCGCGATCCCGTTGGCTTCGAGAATCGCTTTCACGTTGTCCGGCAACGAATCATAGAACTGAGCCACGGATGGCGGTGCGTCCGCTTCCGGAGTCACGCCCGGGGCCGCTGGTGTCTTCGGCGTCCGCATCGTCGTGTAGGCGTTCTTCAGCAAATCATAGAGTTGACCACTGAAAACAGGCGCCACTGTGCCGCCCGTGAGCGCGCTCATGGCCGTTCGCGTGATGTCGAAGCCGGGAGCGACGTAAGCCGGGCCTGCGCCTTCAACCGCATCGAACTCCTGAGTCTGCGGGTTGTAGGCTTCGGCGTTCGGATTGTACTGCGTCGGGAGGTCTTTCGAGAAAAGCTGTGAAATCGAATCAGCCAAACCCGACGCCCCGGCATTCTTCAGGACCGTGCTGGCAATAGTCGCGCCCTTGCCACCAAGCAGGCCAATCGGGTCCATGGCGCCGCCGATAAGCGTTCCGCCGATGGCCCCCGCGCCGCCCGCAATAGCCTCGCCCGTCGTCGGCTCTTTCCAGAAGGGAAGGGCCTCGTTGTACTGCCGAATCCCCTGCGTCTGACGCTGATCGAGAATAGGCGTAGACATGCCGCCGCTGCGAAGCAGGTTCGCCGTGGCGCCCTCTTCGTTCATGGTGTTGGAGCGTGCGCCACCAAAGTGTTCCATGAAGCTGGCGACGATGTCGCTAAGCCCGCCGTCGCCCGCCCGGCCCATGGGGGCAGGAAGACCCTTCAAGTCCTGAATAGGGCCCGCCTCGGCGCGCATCTGGCCGATGGTCTTCTGGGGCGCTACGGGGGTGACGTCTTCCCATTCGTCAGTGACGTCTTCCCATTCATCAACGAGCGCCATTGGCAACCCTCACCCAATTACCATTTACGACTTTGCGGACTTCACCAGTTGTCTTGTTCCGGACTGTCCGGCCTTCCGGTTGGCCCGGCGCGGGGCCAATGATTTCAGTCGGCCCTGCCGAGAACGCAGCTTCAGGCGGTGCGCCCGTCTGCGCATCCGTGAGGGACTGCACCACTTTCGTGGCTTGCTCAGACGGCAACCCATTATTGATCGCAGTTGTTGCATCATCCGGGAGCGGCGCAAACGGGTCATTCTCTTTCATGGTGTACTTGGTCTTCGGAGTGCCGAAGCCAAAGGCCGAAAAGAGGCTGTCGTTCACCTGTTCCGATTCAGTGGACTCGTTGATCGCCTGCTGCACGGACTTCGCCGCGTCTCCGTTGGCGCGCATCAACTCCACGGCGCGAGTCAGGATTTGCAGGCGCCCGTCCTTCGGGAAGTTCTTGCCGACATAACGCTCGATCAGCTTATCCATAGCCGCGGACTCCGCCGGGCTCACATCGTTCGCTGCGTCGGACTTCGTCCCCTTGGCCTGATTGGTCTTGATGAAGGCGTCGATAGCCGCATCATTTGCCGTGTACGCGCGCGGCCCGCCGTCGGCTCCGGGGACATAGACCGTCTCGCCGGGCTTGTTGACTGTGATCTGCATCCGGCGGTCGGCGCCCTTCTCGCGCTGATCGACGTCGTAATACCGGACGGCATTGTCGCGCTGCTGGATCGCGTTGCGGTCCCCGATGCTGACGCCTTCGTTCTGGTTGAGCGCATTGCCCGCGCCCGCGAACGCCCGCGCGATGGTGTTGTCATCGCCGCCTGCGTTGGCCGCGAAACCACGAATCCACGTGCTGCCATCGTTCGCATCCACGCCATTGCGGCCAGACAAACGAACAAATTCGGAATAGAACTGCGGTGCGTTCTTCTGGATGTCCTGCGGGGACATGGTGCTGAACAGTCTGGAAATGCTCCCGCGGGCGTCGTTGACCGTATTGTTTTCATCAATCTTCTGCTGGCGAAGCTGGTTCTCCAGCATCATTCCTTCCATACGTGCTTGCTCGGCGCGTTTCTCGGCGTCCCCGAAAAACACTTTGGCAAGGTTGCTCGCAATCGCTGCGGCTTGCGGGTTGGAGTAGAAATACTGGCCACTAGGCATGTTCGATCACCGCATATATGGCGAGAAGGTATCAATGTTGTCGTATGTGAACGGGACGATTGACGACGGGAGCCCGTTGGCCATGGCGCTGTTCGCTGCCGTGGCACCCTGCGCACCAATCGTCGGCGCCGCGGTGCCGGGACCAAACATGGCCGGACCCGCCGTCGCCTTCAGCGCTTGGCTGCCAATCGCCACCAGAAGATCGCCCAGCGGCGAATTCGCCTTGGCCGCTGCCGCCCTTAGCTCGGGCTCAAGCGCCTGCTGCGACCACTGAGAGAAGTTCCCCGTGCGCTGGAGGTTCTGACCCTGCCGGATGTTGAAGATGTTCAGGAGGTTCTGCGAATCGCCAAACGAGTCGATCCCGGCGCGGGCCTTGGCCTCGCGCGATCCGGATGCCGCCGCGGCCGTTCCGGCGCGGGCATACTCGTTCTTGATGATTTGCGGCGTGTCGCCCTGAAGGGATGGGGCGTACCCCGTGTCTTCCGGTTTGGAGACAACGCTCTGGTACTGCGCTTCCCGCTGCTGCCGGGCCTTGTCGTTATCAACGGCGTACTCGCCCTGCCCGGCCTTCGACTGCGACTTCGCAAAGATGCCTTCGGCCTCGCGGCGAAGCTGCTTCTGGCGCTCCAGTTCGGCCATGGTCGCGGAGGCTTGCGCCTTCTGCGATTTCTGCATGGCGTTGTTCTGCATGACCGTGCCGCCAACGGTGGCGCCCGCGGCGGCGATTGCTGCGAGTTCAAGACCCGTACACATGTTACGTCACCACGCGCGACGAACCGCTCTGCGGCGTCGATCCCGTGTTGAAGAGGTTGACGCCAGCGTACTTGTTGGCCGCCGTGTTGGTGGCGTCCGCAAGTCCGGCCGTAGCGTTCTGGAACAGGTTGCCGAGCGAATCGAAGCCCGGCGTGGCGTAGAGATACTGCTGCCGGGAGATTGCCGCGCGGGCTGCCGCCGTCGGGTCAGCCGTGGCCTGAAGCTGCGAAACAAGCTCGGAGCGGTTCTGTTCGACCTGCTGCCGGGCGCGGTTGGCCTCGTCAGAGGCGCGGCCTTCGACCACCTGACGGTTGCGGTCATACTCCATCTGGAGGTTCTTGAGCTTGCTCGCGCCCGTACTGGACTGCGTCAGGCCGTTGCGGGCCAGCGCGAACACAAGCCCCTCGCGGGCCTTGCGGAACTGATCTTCGAGTTGCGGCCGGGCAAAATCAAGGAACGCTTGGCTGCGGCCTTTGAAGAACGTGTCGTTGAACGGTGAGAAGATTTGGTCGATCTGCGCCGATCCGGCCCGAATCCGGTTCTGGCGATCCTGTTCTTCCTTGCGCTGTTGCGCTGCTGCGCGCGCGGCGGCGTCCGCGCCACCATCACCGAGACACATGGTCAAAACTCCATTCGTAGATGTCGAAGAGGTTGCCGAACTGATCCTGTTCACTACGGGTGAACACACCGCCAAGCGCCCTGAACCATCTTGGAGTCTTGGGGTTGCCCTGCAAAGCCCGGCAATACAGCGTCTTGATGCCGTAGTGCTGCGCGGCTTCTGGCAGGAACTTGCGAATCGCTACCGCGATCCGAACCCCGAATTCCTCAACTTCCGGCGTGCCGATAAAGTACAACTGACCGGAGTCCTCCGCAAGTGGGATGCACCCGGCCAGCCCGATAGGGTCTTGATCGTAGGTCTTGAACACAAAACGGCGGATTGCCGGGGTGTTGACGTGGAAGAGGAACGCCTCGGCTATCGGGTTTTCTACCCCCGGGAAGGCGACTGCCATCTCGATCCGGTTCCAATCCCGCAGGTTCATGTAGACGCTTTTGATCGCCTCGATGTGCATGTCTTCGGGGAGGTCAACCAGCGAAATCACTCGGCGACTCCACCTTTATAGTGGGCTACCACCATGGACACGCGCCCGTAGGCGGCCGTCGTGCTGACGAACCGGAGCTTCAGGAGCGGGCCGTCCGTGACGATTGGTATGGTCATCATCGTGACCGTGGTCGCGGTGAACTGCCCGACATAGTCCTCGATGGACGGGTTGTTCGGGTCCGTCGCGAGGTACACATCCCACGTGCCTTCGAGCGCGAAGTCCACGGAATGCCAGTTCTTCCACGTCGCGATCTGCCGCCCGTCGAGGAACGGCAATTCGACAACCGTCTCGGACGCCGAGTATGTGTTGTTGTCCGAACCCCCGAGCAAGTATATCGTGTCCCCGGAACGGGCATAGAGCTTGTTCCTGAGGCGCGAGAACGTCGTGAACGATATGCCGGGCTCGTATGTAGACCATGCGGAAATCTTGCCGCCGGGGAAATACGTGAAGACGTAGATCGTCGTGCCCAACTGGAGCATGTACCGACCGGATGTCGGTTCAAGCTCTGCAATGGACGCCGCGGCCTGCGATTCGGAGAGCGTGCGAAGGTTCTCGATAATCAAGTCGTCAATCGGCGTTCCGACGTCGAACACCGTGGCCGTGTCGGTCGAGGATCGAGCGCGAAGGCTGCGCACGCCAGAGTCCGACAAGTAGAACACGTCGGAATCTCCGAACGGCTTCACGCTCTCTGCCGACAACGCACCCTGATTGGAGATTACCTGAACCTTGATGTTGAGGCTCGGGTCCGGGTCCATATTCCAAATCTGGATCGCATTGCGCGAGAATACGGAAAGCTGTCCTTGGTACGGCGCCAGTGCCGAGACGTTCACCGATCCGTTGAATTCGTCGGCCACGTTGATCGTGCCTGCACCCGTGGCGTCTGTGCCGAACCCACGCGGGTCAGCTACGCCCGAGAACGCAAGAACGCTGCCGGATGCCGTGTAGAGCTTCTTGTTATGTGTACGGAGAACGGCGTTCGCCAGCAACCCGGCCACGCGGCTGGCACCGAATTCCAGCGTCCCGCGAATCGGGTCTTCAATGAAAACCGTGAACTTGTCGCCCGGATCAAACGTGCCGGACAAGGTGACGGTCCACACATCCGCGGTCCCGGCATAGGCCGCCACGCCGTTGCGCATGTTGACCACGGCACTGTTCAGGTTCGTCGTGAACTTGCCTGCCGCCGTCTGTGCATTGATGCGGACATCGCCCGTTGACGTGGCTTCGAGTGAAAGACCGCCGGGCGATGTGCCCGTCACGACGAGCTTGCCAATCAGGACTTCCGAACTGCCCGGATCGCTGTAGGCGTTGTACCCGCTGGTGCCCGAGTTGGCATTGATGTTCGTGACGATAAGCGCTGCTGTGTTTGAGTGCGACGTTGTCCAGCTAGTGGAGCCCGTCGTGATGGCTGATCCGTTCACCTTCACGGAAGACACAGTGTTCGCGCCGGAACTACCATCCGTGATCGAGAACGATCCTGTGCAGAGAATGACGTTGCCCGTCACCGTGACGGAAACGACGTAGCCGTTTGGCGTCGATCCGGAGCCAACGGCCGCGTTGATCGTGACCGTCGATCCCACAGCCGTTGCCGTGTACTCAGGCGTCGAATTGTGCGTCGTGATGGCGTTGGCGATGTTCTGTGCCGTGACTTCTGGGGACACAGAGAAGTTCAACGCCGAGGCAATGACGCTCACGCCATTGACCGTGATAGCGGAAATAGTGTTCACGCCCGCGGATTCGGACCCGCCGTAAATCGTGAACGCGCCCGCTGCCTTGACTTCGGAAATCGCCGGGAGGCCGTCCGTCGTTTCGACAACCGCAATTCCTTGGTCGGTAAACGTGCCGCCGTTCTCCGCCAGTACCGTCGCGACAACGTCGCGCCCGAGCGGTCCCGTGATCGTAATGACGTTGCCGACGGCGGACGCCGCGTAATCTGTGTCAGCGTCAATAAGGCTTGCCAAGTGCGTCGCGACGCCCGCCATGTTCGTCATGGTCGAGCGCACGACGCCCTCGTACCAATCCCCAACCAGCACGCCGTCATAGAAGTGGTAGCGCTTGCCATCGGAGAATTCAGCGATGGCGTACACCAGACCGCTGTAGACTTCGCTGGCGATCAGCGCTGTCATGGCCAAGCCGTCCGGATGCTGCAAACGCTGATAGGTCACGCCGGACGGGACGCCGGGGTCTGTCACGGACCCAAACACATAAAGAGAGTCGCCAGCCGCGCGCATGCCGAACGTGTTCGCCGGAAGCGTGTACGTGGAAACAAAAGCCTTTGATTTCTCGACTTCACCGCCACGATTTATGTGCGCGTTCTTCGCCGTCTGGAGCGTGCCCGGGGGAGACGCAACGGCCATGCGCCGCTTGTCCAGACCCAGCTTGAAGTCAGTGACAAGAACGTAAGGCATTATGTCCCTCGATCAATAGCAACCAGTGGCGGCCCAAGGCGTGGCGTCCCGCGGGTACTTGACTGCCCGCGCCCGCCAAGAACGCCGACACTCTGTCCCGTGGCCTGATACTGCCCCTTCAGGGATGTGAGCATCGCGTTCGCGATCCGCAGCTTGCGATCCGCTTCGTCCTTGTTGCGGGGCCCAAGAAGCTCCGCCGCGGCGTAAAGCGCAATGAGGTCTGCGTCGAGCGTGCAGCGGTCGCTATCGGCCACGAGCGGGTTCAGGTTCTTCACACCCGTGAAGCGGACGTATCCGGTCGAGGACGATCCGTCCGTTGCCGGGATGGGGTGAATCTCGAACTGCTTGTTGTTCGTGCTGCGGAAGTCCCATCGCATGACAGGGTCGGCCCGTTGCGGGGTGGCGTTCTCGCTGTCGAACGAATTGTAATCGAGGGGGCTGATCCCCTTGCACAGTTCAACGAACTGGTTGTTCCACCGATAGTAAGCCCCCTGAATCCGGTTCGAATCCATATCGGTCGGGAAGTCATAATACCTCTGGCCCGCAGACACTACCTTGTCAGACCAACCCTTCATGAACTTCCAATCGTAGTTCAGCCACAACTGACGTTGGATGCGCTGGATTAGGATTTTCAGATTCGGGGTCACGTTGGAATTGAGTAGTGCGTTGGTCGATATCATCGCCTCGCCACGTACCATGTCCAACAGTTCTGAAAAAAGTATGTCGCGGGCCATGAGGCTACTCCGTTACGCGAGGTCTTTCTGAAGCTCGCGGGTTGCGGCCGGGGCCGTGTCGATATCGACGGGCAGGACGGGGCTGTAGCCCGGCCAAAGCACGTCAACGAGCGGACGCTCGTCTTCCGTCAAGAAGTCCTTGAATGCCTGCCTCAGACGATCAAGTTCGCCGCTGTGCGTGAGAAGTTCGGTCTGGCCGTTGACGTTCTTCACGTCGCGCTTCCCGGTCTTCTCGATGTTCACAACAGCGTCGTTGCCGTGGATGGCGCGGAGGACGACGATTTCCGGGGCCGTGAGATTCAGTTTCCTGATTTCAAAGCTGCGCTTCCCGGCGTGGCGGATGTAGGCACTGTAGGTGGTAAACATGCGTTCTCCTGTGAAAAGGGCGCCCTTGTGGGGCGCCCCTAACTTATACCCGTTCGGCGGCCTTAGCCAGCGAACTGAGGAGCGCCGCGGTAGGTCGGATCGCCGAGGGCCAGAAGCACCTCGTAAGTCCGCGAACCGTTGGTTGCCGAGTTCGGGATGTACGTCCCGCGGACGTCGCCCGTGGTAGCCGTCGGCGTACCCGTGGCGCCCGCCGCCAGCGTTCCGGCCGTGGCCGCAGCGTTGTCGAGGATTTCACGGACAATGTTGCCAGCACCGGGGACGAAGCACGGGAACCCGAGCTTATCGCCGTAACCGAACGAAATGTTGCCCGTACCAGCGCCGGAGGCCACGATGCTCGTGATCTTCTTGAACGCCTTGTTGCCCTGCACCGTGGCGGTGTTGCCGCCCGCGATGTTTTCTACAACCGTGTTCCCGAAGTCATCTTCGCCCGTGACCGTGTAGGTCGTAGCCGAGTCGTTGCCCGAGGACGTCGTGGTGACGTTACGCGGGACGTCGAAGGTCATGGCAGCGGTGATGAGCGTGATAGCGCCCGCTCCGCCAACGGCCGCGGCGGCACGGAGCGCTGTCGTGGACAGGGCTACCGGGGCGCCGAAGTTGACCAACACCATGTTGTCCTTCGACACACGAGGCGCACCGATCTTGGAAGCGAGAAGCCCAAGCTCGGACACATCGTCATCGAACTTCATTCCGGCGACGTCGAACTCGACAAACACCGTCGATCCGGCCGGGATCGTGGTGGCGCCGAGATACGTGATCGTGGCAGCCGCGGCGCCGAACGAGACTGTGAAGTCTTTCGGGGCTTCCATCTGCCGCTGAAGTGCGTTCATGCGGTGACGGCGGCCCGTCTTGAAGTGCCCGGCGTTGAAGCCCGTGGGATACGCCACGTCGAACGTACCAGACGTTGCGACGTTCGCCCCAAGCACCACTGTTGCAGTTCTGTGAGTCATTTACTTCATTCCTTCTGCTGGAGTTCAGAAACCGAAACCGAAACCGACGTACACTTACGTGTACGTGGTGTTGATTTCGTACACTCCGTGAGAGTTGAGCTTCTTGGCGATGAGCGTGCCCGTCCACGTGACTGCCTGATAGTAGACATACTTCTCAGGAGGACGCGCCGGATTGTGCTTCTTCATGTCTTCGCCCTGCATGACCATCAACATGATGTCCTTCGGGTCGATCATGTAGCTGAACGCGCTACGGCCGAGGTCATCCAGCGTCGGCTCGTATTTGCACGTGCCGATACCGTTGAGCGAGATTTCGCCCATGCTGACGTCCTTGCCACCGCTGAACCCGGTCAGGGAGTAGTTACCCTTCGCGGTGACTTCGGCTTCGAGGGCAGTCATGAAGTCAGAACCAGCAAGCCAGATCGTCGGCTTGCCGCCGTAGCGGCGAAGCTGGCGAACCTCGTTGCGGAGGGTCTGGATAAGCGTCTGGTTGGCACGCGACGGAGTGATCTTGTTCGCGCCGACCTTGGAGCGATTTCTCCACCACGAGTTTCCGGCCGCGTCGATACCGCCGATTGTGCCCGTTGTCGGGTCATCGCGGATAATCGCCTGAAGGCCGGGGAAGACCTTCGAGGATTGCGAACCGTCACGCCACAAGATCGAGTTGAAGGAGCGGGCGGTGCCCTCCATCATGTCGTCAATCTTGTCGTTGAGGATGTCGGTAATGACCTGAAGGTCATTGTCCGAACGGGAGTTGCGGCGTTCGCCCGTCAGCGTGTCGTCAATGCCGATACCCGCGCGCTTCATTTCGGTTCCCGTGAAGGAGATACCTGCGTGAAGTTCGAAGTATTCGTATGAGAACTGCTTGATGTTCGCCGGGTTGCGGTACACGACAGTGTCGTCGTACTGGTAGCCCATGAACTCGGTCGTGTAGTCGCCCTTCACGTTTCCGCGAATGAGGTCCTTGCCGCCGGGGAAGGTCTTCTGGCGCGAGCGCATCGCGTCATAAAGTGGCCGATCCTGAAGGGTCTGCGCCATGGCAGGGCCCTTCATGTAAAAGTCGAGCAATGCGTTCGTCATGTTCGCAAGCTCGGCAGAAGTGAAGAAGTTCGTAGTCATTTCCGTGTCCCTTCAGAGGGGTTGATGGGTATGACTCTCAGATATTCCCAAGAGCCCGTTTGACTGCATCAAGTTGCGTTTTGGGCGGGGCTGAACTGCCGACTCCTGCCGTGACGTCTCCACCGCGCGGGGTTAGCGGGGTGGCTGTCCGAGCCTGAGAAGGCATGAAGCCTTTCAAGTCCCTGTTCACCAGTTCATAGGCCGCCTGCGCAATGGACACCGCTTCAGCGGGTGAAGTGACTGTTCGTCCTGCGAGTGAAGCCTTGATGGCTGCTGTAACAAGGTTCTTCTTCCGTCCGAAATCCGGGTCCGCTTCCTTTGCTTTCTGTTCCCACGCTTCCACTGCGCCTTGTACGGACCGTACTGCCGTGGCAGTCCGCTCTGACTCTTGCTGCTGAGTGACCTGTGTCAGCCGTGACTTCGACGTTGCTGCGTCGATACGTGCTTTCGCAAGCTCCTTGCCTGCGTCTTCGGTAATCGCACCCTGTTCGACCTTCTCTTGAATGTCGTCGGGCAGCTTATGCCCGATCAGGAGTTCGATTTCCGACACATACCGCTTCAAATGTGGCAGGGCTTCCGCCGGGTTGTTCCTCATGAGGGACATGACCATGAACCCGTCCGCCACTTCCGTGGGTTGAAGGTTACTGTCGGTCATGAACTTCTGAACCTGTTGGAATTGCTTCGCAGGTTCTTCGAGTTCCCGTGCTTTGCCGCGCCACGTGTCGCGTTCGGCTATCACTTCTTTCCAGCGTGGATGCTTGTGGAACGGTAGCTTCGCTTCTTCCTCGGGCGTAAGCTCCGGGAGTTTCCCGTCGCCGTCCTTCGATGTCTGCGCGGCCTGCGTTTCCGAACCTGAAGCCGATGCGTCCGGCTTCGCTGCTTCCGGCTTCAGCGCACTCCTGACAACGTCAAGCGGCGCTTCAACCTTCGCAGGTTTCGCATTATCGGCGGACGAGTCCGACTCGGTCTTTACGTCCGTAACCTGAGGCGTTGACGTCTCGGGCGTTTGGGTCGTGGATGAATCGGCCCCGTTTACATCCGCGAGCGCCGACGTTGCGCTCTGATTTACGTCGTTTTCATTTGTAGACAATTTCGCCTCTTTGTTCAACCCAGCGTCAACCCATTACATTGCCCTGTGAAAGACCGGGCTCTGCTCCCGAAGGGTATGCTGGCTGACTTACCCCGGGTGGTTCTGCCGGGGGTGGCTGGTTCGCCGCCCCCTGTGATCCTTGTGCGGACGGCTCGGACGATGAAGGCGGAGCCCCCTCCGGTCCGGCCGCTGGCTTGGCTGAGTTCATCATCTGGATTGACGGTGTCCCCGGCTTTACGAAGTCGGCGAGGTCTACCTTGTCGTCCATGATCCGAATTGCGTATTCGGCGAGCTTGTCGGGATCGAGGCTCGGCATCTGCATGAGAATTGGCGCCAAGCGCTGGAAATTCGCCTGCTCCATGGCCTTGTTCGGACGTCCGGCCGTGCCTGCCTCGACCATGAGGAACATTTCCTGCTTGATCGTGTCCGGCGACATTTGCGGCCACACTGCGCCCGGTCCGGCGATTTCCTTGACCGTCTCTTCGCTCAGGTTCATGAGCATCACATTCCCGCCGTCCCGGGCGAGTTCGTTCAGCAACATCTCCAGATCGTCTTCGTTCGAGCCAATCGAAGACAAGCGTGACCCTTCAGCGACCGAAACTTCCGTCGCCGTGTCCCCGCTCGTGCCGCCAATGTTGGCTTCCTGAGAACCGACAACCCGCAACACGTCCGCGAAGTCACTCTCCGTCTCGTAGAGGTTCGGGTCGATTGGTGCCTTCTTCATCGGCTGGATCGCCGTCTCGGCGGCCTGCCCCTCTTTGAGCCCGCGCAACGGCAAGATGGCGTGGTCCGGATGATCGCAAACGAGCTTGTTCAGATCATCGTCTTCGAGCGTTCCGGCCGGGGTGAGGTACACGGGGCGGTTCGCAATGCGATGCTGACGGAGCGCTTCTTTCTTGCGGTTGTACTCTTTCTGCATGCTTCTCAGAATGCGGACGTCAGACGTCGGGAAGATACGCTTGTGGTGCGTGATGTCGTTGAACGTCAGCACATAGAACGGAAAGAAACGCTCGATGTTGACCGCCGGGCGCTCGGGCTCACGCAAGAAATCGTCGTACCCATCCACCATCCAGTAAATCAGTCCGTCGCGTTTGTCGTAGTGCTTCCACAATGTGACGCGCTCGTCTTCCTTCTTGCCGGACGCCGTGAACGAATTCGATGATTCGCCCGAACCGCTGCTGTCCGTTTTCGAATACTGGTTGCCAATATCAACCCCGAACCATTCCTTGATCCGGTGACACGGTACTTGCATTTCCTTCGTGACCCAATCTGTGCCGTACCAACCACGCAGCATCTTCGTGAAGCGCGACGGGATAATGCTCAGTGTGTCGGGGAAATCGTAGACAAGCCCTTCACGCATGGCCAAGTCCGGGTTGCCCTGAAGGTCTTGGATTTGCAAACGAAGCTGTTCAAGTTCAGCCGACGTGTCCGACATGCCTTCGCCTTCCGGCATGTCGAGTTCCGCGCTCAGTCGCTCGATTTGCGCCAGACGCGCCCGCGCGTCGGCCAGAACGGTCATGCGTTCTTCGCTGAAGCCCTGCGTGCGCTGGAAATCGAGTTCGACGTAAGACACGCCTGCGACGAGCGCGGTCCGCACGCGGTCCTTCATCATGAGCTTGAACGGCGGCACCTGTTCGTCGGTGTAGTGCGCCCACATGACTTCGAGCGTGCGCGCCACCCGGCGCAGCATCTTGCGGGCTTCGAGCCCTTGGGCGATGTCGGCAGCCATCATCCCCATGTCCGGCGGCACAGGCATCCCCGTGGACGCCATAGCCATCATGTCCTGAATGACAGACGGGTTCTCGTCCCAGATCGAGAAGTCCAGCCGCGCCCGGCGGTGTGCCACCACCTTGGGATTTTTGGCGTAAAGGGCCGAGGTACGCTGATTTATGTGGCGCTGTACTATATTTGCCACATATCTATCTTCGAGTTCCAGCGAGGTTTGACCCTCCCACTGGAGCCCATAGGCGAAGTCCATGTCTTCGCGGATGCGCTTGAAGTCCGGCTCCCAATGCCGCTTGTCCGCCTCGATGCGCTCCTTGCGCTCCGTGACGAGGGCTTTGCGCGAGGGGCCGGGTTCCGGCAGCGGCCGTCCGTCAATCGTCTTGGCTGTTCCGTAACTCATGCCGCTCTCCGCGTCCTCATTGCTTCCGCCTTCCTCTGTTTGTCAGAGGCGTACTTTACCCAAGCCAAAGACCCCACGCGGGGGCCTTCATCCTTCAGTTCCGAGGCAACCGCCTTGGAGCCCTTGACGATACGCTTCAGCCCCAACCCGATCAACGAGAGGGTATCGACAAAGTCGTCGTGCGTACCGTTGTTGAATTTCAGGAGTTCGGTCACGGCCGCCTCGCACCACGGCTGCCACGACGGAAACTTAAAACGGCCCAAGGACGCCAACCCGATAGAAGACTGTGCGCGCTGTACCTTGTCCGCACTCGGAACGACGGGTGAAACCAAGAACCAAGCGTTCTCTTCCCGCTGCTGGTCGCGCAAGAACGGTCCGATAGATTTCTCGATATGGCCCGACTCCGCCCACCAGATGATGGGATTCCACGTCTTCGCCAGCGATATCATTGCCCTGATCGCTTCCTTCGGACCCATTCGCCGCCAGACACAATCCAGTAGCCAGATGAAGCCGAACTCGTCCACACCCACAACGAGCATACATGTTTTATCATGCTCCTGTTTTGTGCCGACGGCGTGATCGCTCGCGGCGTAGATGCGAAGATTCGGCGGGATGTCGGATCGCCGCCGATAATACTGGATCATGTCGCGCGTATAGTACGTTCCGTCTTCCGGCGCCGGGCGCTGCTGTTGCAGTGCCGAGAACGTCCGCGGGTTCGAACGCTTCAGATCAAGCAGGTACTCAATCGGGAACTTCGGTTCGCCATTCTTTTTCCGGGGCCACAATGGTTCGCCCGGCTGTCGCCCGAGAACGTCGTTCTCTTCAGCGATGGCGGGGATGTTGATTACCTGCCACTGCGCCGCTTCTTCCTCGATGTAATGCGGGTTGTCGCGATCCGTCAGGCGCCCGACGATGTCGTCTTCATGCCATCGCGTCATGATGAGAATGATAACGCTGTTCGCGTCCATGAGGCGGGTCTTCACGACGTCGTGGAACCATTCCCACACCGTCGCCCGGATCGTCTCCGAGTTCGCTTCGATGCGGTCCTTGATGGGGTCGTCAATGATGAAGAAGTCCGCGCCGCGGCCTGTCGTTGCCGATCCGCGGCCGACGAACACGGCGAGCCCGCCCTTGTCTGACCCGAGACGGTCGGCTGCCTCGCCACCCTTCATGAAGTTGAAGCCGGGGAAGATTTCCCTGTACGTCGGCGTGTCCATGATGTTACGGATTTTGCGGCCGTGATCTTGCGCGAACGTGTCGTTATACGTGCCCACGATAACCTGTCGCGTGGGGTCACGGCCCATCAACCAAGCAACAAATCGGTGAACCGATAGTTCCGTCTTCCCCATGCGTGGTGGAAGCGTGATGATGAGCCTTCGAATCTTGTTTGCCTCGCAGCGTTCAAGCGCGCTGCCGATGGCGCGGTGGAACGCCTGCGTGTCGTACTGGCTCAAGTCCGGATCGCCCGGGTATTTCGGATCAGGGAAGCCAAGCTCGACAAACGGGATGATCTTTTCCCGCGCCTGCCGGACCTTCAACTCTCGCTTCAGCTTGGTCAGTTCATCGAGGATCGCCGCCGGGTCGAAGGTTTCGACAAACGGCTTCGGCAGCGTCGCCGGATCAAGGCCAAGTTCTTCAGCGAGGTCTGTCATGGAATGGAAGGAATCCGTGTCTTTGCGTCTGCATAGAGGTTCGCCAACGCCGTCGCGTTGAGCGCCGAGTTCCACGCGGCGAAGGCCGCCAGCCGCGTTCCGTTCTGGATCATGGCGCCCGCGTTCAAATCCGGGCGTGATCCGATCACGATAGGCTGCGTGATGTTGTCTGTGTCCGTTGACGCCGACGCCGTTGGAGTTTCCGCCGTGCCGTTTATCTGCATCCGCATCGTGGTCGTTGCTTCGTCAAACGATACTGCCAGAAAATTCCACGAGTCTTGCGTAACGGTAGCGACGGATTCGGGCTGGTCGCGCGTCGTAGTAGAACTGGATTTGTAGCACGTCAGAGGCCCGCTAGAACTGACGCGGAAGTTGACGCCTGCATCTGCAACTGCGCCGTTGCGAGTTGAGAATATCAACTGCGCCTGCGTCATGGTCGGGATGTAGATTATCGCCAGCATCGTGAAGACGCCGTTGTTCTTGTGCCATCCATCCGCAAAGGTGTGGAATGCTTCGGGCGAAAAGAACTGTGTGCCGTCAAACGCAAAGTAAGTCGAATCGGACCATGACCCGATTGATCCGGTCCAAGACGGATCGTCGGAGCCTACAGAAGCGTCAATGCCGCGCTCGAAGTTATGACCATTGCCGGACGCATCCGTCCACACTTGCGATGTCCCGTTGTAGCACCGCGAATCACCCGCATCGAGGCATAGCTGAAGACCCGTCGTGAGCGACCGCCGGACTATCTGGTCATAAAGAAATTGCGCCGTGTCAGATGATCCACTGTTGGCGCCGAACCCTGACAGATGCGTGAGTTGCAGCATGGATCAGTTATCCGTGTTGGCGTTGGTCGTGTAGAAAAGCAGCACGCCGTGAAGGCGGGCATCAACGGCCATGGTGTCACCGCCTGCATCCGCATCACGATAGACTTGGAAGACAACCACATCGTTCTCTGCGGGCGTGCCACCAATCGTGATCGCGCCGGACTCGTCGGACCGATAGATATCGTTCGTCGTGCCACCGACGTCCGTGACCGTGACTGCCGTACCGAACGCCGCGTCGGCTGCATCGTCATTCGAGAGCGCCAAACCCTGAATGCCCCAGACTACCGTGAAGTTCGTCGTGGTCGATCCATGGCTCCAGACGAAAATCGCCGTCACCGTCGATTCGTTCCAGCCCTTCGGCATGTTGACCATGAACTGCGCGAATTCATCCGTGGCCGCATCGAAGTCGAGGGACTTCAACATCACCTTGTTGGTCGTTGTCTCCACGGAGCCTGACGCCGCGCCGGACGTCGTGCGCGCCGTCATGGCGCCTGCGGGTATCCACATGGACTGTTTGCCCACGCCAATCTCGGCGGGGAGGAATCTGTGAAGAGTGCCGTCCGAAATCTTGCGCGCCAGCAACTCGTAGGCCGTCTGATCCGCGCCCGTGGGCGTCGTGTCGGTGGCGTTGGCAATGGACCCGCTCAAAAAGTTTGATACGGTCATCGTGTTCGTGGCGTCTGACTCCGAGACGTCCACGAGGGCTATGCGGTCCGTCGGGGATATGGAAGTCTCGACGGCGACCGCAGAGAGCTTTTGCTCCGCCCCGAGCGTCGTGCGCGTCGTGGCAGCGTCCGCATCATCGAGATATGTCTTCGCAAAGGCGGTGACTGTCAGCCCGAGGACGGCCAGCGCGGCGGTTGCGTCGGCGGCTGCGATCAGGGAGTTACCGAAGGCTGTGGCGGAAGACGCCGTGGTGAAAGGGGCCCACTTCGCCGCGGAGAGGTCCGTGTTGAACGTACCGGACGTGTGGGCAACGATGCAGACGTAACCCGTGCCCGATTGCGAAACGACGTCTTTCAGAACGTAAGCTGTCCCCGTAAGCCAAGCCCCCTTGGGCTCCCATCCGGTCGTTCCAAGTAGCTGGCGAACCTCTGTAGAGAGACTGTCTGTAGTCACGATCCCGTTCGCGAGGGCAGTGTCGTCTCGCTGGAGAATGGCGAGGTTCGTCAGGATTTCATCGAGTGTCGTCTCTATGTCCCCGAATTCCGTATCGAGATTGGTCCCGAGGTTCGCAAACCCCGCGGGCGAAAAGCTGGCGAAGGAATTGCTTGGCGTGTAATCGGTCGGTTGTGACATGGGGGCCTCGTAGAGCAAATGACACGTGGGGGTGATGGGCCCTCACAATTCTGTGAGGGTGTTCCACGGGCTGTGGGCAGCATAGCTGATAACCATTTAGGCGAGAAGGTCGGTAGCCAGAAACCCGAATCACTCAAATTTTGCCGCGCGGTCGAGGATCAGATTTGGCGCGCGCGTTCGACACCTCCCCGGGGGTGCGGGCCGGGCGCGGCGCGCGGGCGGGCCGGGCGGGTGGCCGGGCCGGGCAAGAGGCCGGGCAGGGCGTCGCGTGCCTTGCCTTGGCCGTCGTCACTGCCGTGCCAATCAAGGCCGGATGGAGTCCATGATTTGCAAGGCACTCCCGGGAATCATCCGGCCATGGCTAAGGCCGAACGGAGTCCATGGTTGTCCTGGGTAAAGTCAGTTTTTATGCTCAATGTGAGCATTAGGGGGCTGGTTTATCGTGTCACCGCTATTGCGTAGCAACGATTCCAGCGCATGCACTTTGGCCGCCAATTCATCCGGCGTCATGGCCTGCACAGATAGGACAGTGTTGCTGTCCTTTTCGGCCCGGGTTAAGCGATCCAGCGTAGAAAGCGCGATTCGCGCCTTAACTGCGGCTGGCGTGAGCGATGAATCGAGCATCGCATGCAGCGCATGCCGTGATTTGCTTGCTAATTCGATATCATGTCCCCGAGATTCTTCCATGATAAGCGCTTGCACGTCGCGCCTTGCCAAAAGGCGCCGGGCCGATTCGCTCGGATTCGCATATCCGGCAATCTGTGCAGCGTCCCGGGCTGATATCCCGGCCGCGATTTTGGCAACAAAAACAGCAACTTGCGCGCTATGGGCCCCGGGCGGCCGGACAGTTATTGATTTTTTCATGTGTTCCCTGCTATTTTGGCGTCTGGCAATTACGCCAAACGAAAGGGAGCCTATCATGAATATGCCGATGGATAAATTCGCCACCGCCGGGGAACGTCGCATTGTCCGCGCCATTGTTCGCGCTGCTATCGACTCCGGATTCCTCCTGTCAGTTCATGACGGAGAAGAAATCACTGTGAAGAAATCCGGGGACAGAATGGCCATACTGTCCGCCCTTGCAACGACGGGTGAAGACAATCTGATTTTTCACGAAAAGGACGGGACGCGAGTCGGCCGCGTCTATCTTGTTTGGGGTAATCACGAAACGGGATGCGAATTGGTGGCGGACATGTCCGCGCCAAGTGATGCCGCACTAGCAATGCTCGAATCATTTGTTGAGCGTGCCACCGCCTGAAGCGTTGCACTGTACCCCCGTTCAAGCGGGGGTACTATGCAGCGCTTTTGCTGCGATGAAAGGAAAACACACTATGGCTATTCTCATGCAGGCTTCACGCCAGTGGGCAACACGTCCGGCCGATGAACGCTTTACGTCTCTTCTGGAATTGCGGGACTCGGTCCGCGCCCGCAAACACTCTTCGGCGCAGAAAACACTTTCCAGCCGCTCGATTATGGCGCGCCCGGCGGACGGTGGCGGACTCGAAATTGTCGGCCCCGGCGGCGTTCCAGTGGGCGTGACCAACTGGGGATTCGGCCAAGTCGCTGAACGTGCAGCGGCGCCCGCTGGATATCTGCGCACCCTGCCCGCTGAGCTGGCGGCCGACAATATCAACTATGGTTTGCAAAAGCGGGACATTGAAGACGTGCAGTTGTTGCTGCGTCGTCGGCCGCATGGCGTGGAACTGTCCGCCGTCAACGGCCCGCGTTACGGCCGCGTATGGGACGCGGACGTTTCGGACGCCCTTGTGCAGCGTTTCGGGGACGGCATCACTGGCGATTTCACTGTCCCGGGTGAATTCGGCAAGGCCGTCACTGTCACGAATCAGAACACTACACTTTACGCTTCTGATCGTGACATGTTTGTGTTTCTGGCGGACGAAAAGAATCGCGTAGAAATCCCGGACCGCCGCAATGGCAAATCCGGCTCACTCGCGCGAGGATTCTTCGTCTGGAATTCTGAAGTCGGCGCCGGGACGCTCGGAATCGCTACCTTCCTTTTCGACTATGCATGTTCAAACCGGATTGTTTGGGGCGCTGAACGCTTCAAAGAGATTCGGATTCGTCACACTGCAAGCGCGCCGGATAAGTTCCTGCATGAAGTCGCGCCCGCGCTGGAACGCTATTCAGAGTCCGCGACGGCGTCCATTACCGACGCCCTTGCAGCCGCGCGGAATGCCCGGGTGGATAACGCGCTGGAATTTTTGCTGAAAAATCGTTTCAGCAAATCGCAGGCGGTGGCGGTCATGTCCGCCCATGAGGCCGAGGAAGGGCGCCCCATTGAAACCCTTTGGGACGTTTCGACGGGGATCACTGCACACGCAAAGTCAGTGACCTATCAGGACGCCAGAATCGATTTGGAACGCCGTGCAGGCGATATCCTTGATTTGGCTTCCTAGCATCCTGACAAAGCCCGGGCGTCATTGCCCGGGCTTTGCAATGGGCGCTAGGGCTCTTCCACGAAAGGAAAACACATGAACGCTTTAGATCAGTTGCGCGCCCTGAGGCGCGGCAAAGTCCATGCCGGGTACCGATGGGCCGCCGTCATGGCGGACGGGGAATGTATTTGTGAGACGTGCGTTGAAAAGGAATACAGCCAAGTTTTCAAAAACACTTGGCTACGTGTTCGCCGGGGGTGGGATTACGGACGGCGGACGGACCTTGCACAATGGCCGTCCTTTTGGCCGGACTCGCAGTGGGAGTGCATCGGGATCATGAATTCAGGGGAACACGATAGCGAGGATTCGCTTGATTGCGCCCATTGCCACAAAACCATTTTTGAAGGGGAATCGGCATGAGAGAATCACAAATCAGACGCGCACACGCGGTCATGGACCTTTTGGTGCTAGGTGCGGCCGTCTATCCCGTGACGCACGCGACGCAATGGCACGCGGCACAATTAATTGAGTCGATACGAGGCAAGGCAAAGCGTCTGGCACGGCGCCGCGTGAACGCCTGCAACGACGCCCGCTACTGCACAGACAACTATCAGCGCGGCACGGCACGACTCGAAAAGGAAATTCTACGCGAGGTGGAACACTTGCGCCTGAGGGCGCCGGGAATAATCAGTTTTGAACTGACAGGGGCGCTTTGCGATTGCGTCCGGCTGGAAGTCAAGACGCACATGGAGGGCGGCGCCACATTCTCCCGGACAGTTTGGCTTTAGCTGCTAGGCTTTCACGCCATGGTCACGCCATGGCGTGCGAGACTCGCAGTGGGTCACGAAAGGAAAACACATGATTTTCATCTGCTACTACAAAAAGCGGGCGCCAATTGAGATATGGACGGCACGCACGCCATATGAGGCGCAGCAACGGGCGGCCGAATTGTGGAATCTCACGCCACGGCAACGTCTGAATATTGGCGTGCAGCGAAAAGGGGAATCGGCATGAATTACGAAATAGAACTGACGGACACTTTCGGCGGTGAAGCAAATTATTGTTGGGTGAAGCGGGAACGGTTCCACGCGCCTGACAATGCCGGGCGCGCGCTATTGATACGGCGCGGGAAGAAAGCGCTAGGGCTGACAGGGCGCCACGTGGCGCACGACTACGGGGACACAATCGAATTGAGATTCCCGGGCGCGTGCATTGTGGCGTTTATTTCATACAAGGGGGAATCGGCATGAGATTGGACACACGGCCGCTTATGGCGGCCATGAGAGAAACGGGGACACTTTCCGCGCAAGATATACAAGCGCTTCTGGATGAGTTGCACGCAACGCGCGCGGAGCTTGCCCGGGCTTTTGTTTGGCATGAAAAAGACCAGTCATGGGCGGCGATGAATTATCTAGTGCATTTCATGAAAGGGGAGTCGACATGAAAACCGAAACGATAACGGGCCCGGCACATTGGGCTTGCTACTTCATAAACGGGGACGCAACGGGCTTTGATTATGATCCTGAAACGTCCGACGCCGAACAAGCGGCGGCCGATGAATGGCTGAAGCGAAACGGCGTTCTGAACGTCATGGACGCGGGCGAGGAATACTTCACGTGGTCATACAATCTGCACGATCCGTGTTCGTCTGCTAAGGGTGGAACCGTCTGCGATTATCTCTGCGAGGTGGAGTAATGGCTTTCTTTGATGCTGACGGCGTGAAGCGCGCCATAGAAGACAAAGCCGGACCCCGGTTCAACGCCTGCATTGCAGAAGCGCCGCGCGCCCTGCAATTGCTTCTGGATGAATTGGCAGAACAGGAAGAATCGGCGGAAGCCGAGCAACGCGAGTTGTTGGACAGGGCCGAAGAGGCGGAACACAAACTGTCCCTTGTCGCGGATCATCTGGATGAAGCGCACAAGCTACTGAACCGGGCGATTGAGTCCCGGGGACACGTGGCAAAGGCCACGTTGCGCCTGATACTGGCGCAAGTGAACCACGCCCGGGGCAAAGCCAATGAGGGATGAGTCGGCCGGGTTCGCGATTTTGATTTTGCTCCTGTACCTGTTTTATCTGTCGTTGGTCATGATCTTTTAACCAACCCTGCACACGTCACGTTAACGCCCGGGCGCTACAATGCCCGGGCGTTTTCTTTTGGAGGTGCGCACATGCAACGATTCATTCTGTCCCTGTTATGCACTGCCAGCCTCGCAGGCTGTGACCTGCCCTCACCGCTTGCGTACCGGGCAGACTATCCGGGCAGCTACCCTGACAGGCGGGCTGACGGCTATCCTGACAGGCGGACGGGCAACGGCACGCGTGAGGAACTGTTACTCGTGGACCGCAACGTCCCGGCCATGCCCGGGGACGATGCGATCTTCTTTGCCCGGACGCTTTACGGCGAAGCCCGGGATCAATCCGAGGACGAGCTCCGGGCCATTGCACATGTGGTCTTCAATCGCTGGCGCTCCGGTAAGTACGGCACGAAGATAACCGACGTGCTCCTGTTCTCCCGGGCGGGCAATTTCGCTTTCTCATGCTGGAAGCCCGGCACGAAACACTTCAACGGCATGCTCGCGGCCAGCACCACCGTCCTTGAGCCCTACCGGGAACTGGCTGTCCGGGTCTACGAGGAACGGATGAGCGGGCACCCCGATCCTACCGGGGGGTCAACCCACTACTACCACCCGGCCGCCATGAAGCCAGCCTTCAGCGTCCCCGTATGGGCCAAGCCAGCCATCCTGCGGACCGCTGACGGCACGA
>Ga0209174_10000138_pt1 | contig 55605 bp, 45 predicted proteins | sample JI91814BDNA_FD_187505 | JGI IMG/M metagenome (GOLD analysis project Ga0209174, IMG submission 187505) | Wastewater effluent complex algal communities from Wisconsin, to seasonally profile nutrient transformation and Carbon sequestration -... | ecosystem: Engineered > WWTP > Effluent > Algae...
CGATTAACATAACTTGTAAATTGCAAAATAAAAGTTCTTTCAATTTTATGTGTCAGTTGTTGCAAAATCATTTTTCAGGAGCAGGTCCGCCAGCACTGGTTGCCATATAGGGTACGTGAGCTGTTACTATTAATACAATCTGCTTGGCCTATATCATTTTATTTCACTTATCTTTATTGTAGTAATATACTAAAAACAACTTTTGGTTACACAAATGAGCAAATTATTAGCCATAATCTTATCGTCTCCATGGTACATTTATCTTCTGATTTAATATTGACCTTTTTAAGCTACAAAATATACCCGCTACTAATCGTGAAATTTAGGCTCGTAGTATTCTGGGTTTTTGTCTTGATAAGCCCGTTTATATTCTTTCAATTAAAAAGTCCGCTTGAGGTATTATTAATACAATCATTTTATATCATGTTTAGGCCAAGTGATTTTCCAGCCGTTCCAATTTTTATCAAGCATTTTCCTATTTTTAAACGCTTTAGCTATACCAGCTGGTTATTTGCACTATCTCGTGTATCAACGCACATCCTTACATCTTTTGGATTAATTTATTTAGTGGAGTGGTTTGGCTTTTTCGGGGTGCTAATGCTTATGACTCCAATGAGCTTAGGGTTTGCATTTGGCTTTAATCATTTTAAAAAGCTAGAGCAAGAGGCTGGAAATTATCCTGAAAATCGTTTAAATATGAGTCGTAGCCTGAGGGAGGCTTTATAGACAGATTTTGATAGCATAGCTTTATTAAATCTTTTTGCAGCACTGGTATTTCCAAGAAGATAGCAGCTATTAGAAAGCCTTCTATGGTTTCCTTTACAATCTTGCGAATCTCCTCAGGGGACTTAACCCCAAGAGTTTGCATATTGTGCAGCCTGTCAAACTGCTTGATAAGTAGTAACTCATATTTTTTGTTCTCTAATAAATACCGAACAGTTTCAGCTGCGCTAATTCTATGCCCATCACTCCCGCTGGTCCTTGTCAAATCTAAAACCTGATGTGCGACTAGGCTACCAAAGTTCATCTCAATTAACTCAAAAGATAGCTCTGTATCCTCCAAGGTGTCGTGAAGGATTGAAGTTATTATGATGTCAGTCTTTGGCAAATAGCCTCCAACCATATACGCAACTTCTATTGGATGAGAGTAATATGGTTCGCCAGATTGTCGCTTTTGTTCCCCATGATATTTTCTAGCATAATATATTGCTTTCTTTACTTCAGTAATATCTATTTTGTTTGGTATGGTGTTATTTATCGATAAAAGTTTTGTTAATAGTCTTCCTGAGTAGAAGCACTCTTCAAATTTTGATAGCCAGCAACTATTATTCTCCACAAGCATCACCTACAGAGTCACTCTAAAATATTTTTAAGATAAATACACATTATTTCGAACCCGGGCACACATTCGTCCGGAAAGCTAGCTTTAAGAATATTCAATATTAACGCCTTCGCTAATCAAGCCCTTAATGATCTTCAACATCTCATTTACATTGTACAAGAACACCATATTAGCTACAAGGTGATTGTGATCTACCACTAATAAACTGTATCACCCAAATTAGAAAATTCTGGCAAAATACCCTAACTGAAAAAAGTAAAGTGGTATCATTGAGCAAAACATTACATTCTTTGTAACAACTTTAAGCCCAATAACTCCAAACCCTGTGCTAGAACCCGAGACACAGCCTCGCATAATAATAACCTGCTGTTTTGCTCGTCTACACCTTCAACACGACAGTTATGGAAAAACGTATGGAATTTCTCAGCAAGAGTGTATAAGTAGTCGGTGATTCTATTGGGCAATAACTCTTTGGAGAAATTAGCGATCACACTCGGGAACTGTAAAACTTGTAAGCCTAGATCTATTTCTTCCGGCATTTGCAGTTTAATTTGCTCAGTCAAAACTAATTGCGTAGGATCCAAGTTAATTTTACGCTTAATGCTTTGAATTCGCACATAAGCATAACCCAAAAACGCAGCAGTATTGCCTTCAAATTGTAACATGCGATCTAAATTGAACATATAATCACTGACACGATTATTTGCTAAATCTGCATATTTAATGGCATTTAGGCCCAGAGTTTTTGCCATGTAGGTAATGTCTTCTGGAGTAAATTCTGGATTGTTACGTTGCTGTAATATTTCTGCGGCTTTACTAATTGCTGATTGTAATAAATCAATTAATTTTTCCGTTTCACCTTCGCGGGTTTTAAATTTTTTGCCGTCGGCACGCAACACTAAGCCAAAGGGGACGTGATCTATACGTACTTTACTTGCATCATAAAACCCGGCTTTAAGACCAGCAGCAAATACCATACTAAAATGCTGGGCTTGTCCGGCGTCGGTAACGTAAATTACCCATGCAGCATGTTCAAGCTCCACGCGCTGTTTAAGTGCTGCTAGATCAGTAGTTGCGTAGTTATAACCACCATCGGATTTTTGCACGATTAGAGGTAATGGATCGTTGTCGCGATTAGTAAAGCCATCTAGGTACACGCATTTGGCGCCATCAGAAATCGTAATTAAATTTTGCTGTTCTAAATCAGCAATAATTGCGGGCAACATAGGGTTATAAAAAGACTCACCGCGTTCGAGTAAAGTTATATCTAATAAACTGTAAATTTCTTGAAACGCGCTTCTGGAAATAGCGCAAATTGCTTGCCAAATCGAGTATGATTCTGCATCGCCTTGTTGTAAAGCTACTACCGCAAGTTGTGCTTGTTGCTTAAACTCTGGATTATCATCAAAAGTTAATTTGGCCTGTTTATAAGCATTTACTAGATCAGTTAAACTTAAATTATTTATTTGCGAAATATTAGAATTTTGTTTCAAGTAGGTAATCAACATGCCAAATTGCGTACCCCAGTCACCAACGTGATTCAAGCGCAATACGTCATAACCAGTAAACTCTAAAATTCGCGCAATACAATCACCAATGATGGTGGAACGTAAATGCCCCACGTGCATCTCTTTGGCAATATTGGGGGACGAGAAATCGACTACTACGCGTTTGAATTCAGCAATTTTACTGCAACCGTGACGTGGATCTAATAACTGCTGCGTTATTTGTTGCGATAAAAATGCTGTATGTAATACAAAATTAATAAAACCGGGCCCAGCAATATTTATATCGGCAAATATTATTACGCTTGGATCTTGCTGGGCTAAAATTTGCCCGCGAATTTGCTCGGCGATCGCTCTGGGCGGCTGCCCTAGTATCTTGGATAACTTCATGGCGCCATTAAATTGGTAATGACCAAATTTACTATTGGTAGCAAGGCTAATTTCTAGGTCATTATTGGATAGCTGGCCAATTTGGGAGGTAAATAACAGATGCAGTGCTTGCTGGCAGTGATTTTGTACTAATTCCAATAAAGTCATTTATCTAAGAATCCTGGTTTATCATTCGGTACCCAATTGTCCACAGTTATGGCAAATAATCAATAACCAAGTGAAATTTGGTGAGCAATGTGATACCATTGAGTCTTCGTTTTCGTAGCCTAAATGGAGCTTTGCATGAGCGAACTTGCTCAAGAAATTAACCCAGTTAACATAGAGGATGAGTTAAAACAGTCCTACCTAGATTACTCGATGAGTGTAATCGTGGGACGAGCGCTGCCGGATGTTAGGGATGGTCTAAAGCCCGTGCATCGTCGTGTACTCTACGCGATGAAAGAGCTAGGAAACGAATGGAATAAAAGCTATAAGAAATCCGCCCGCGTGGTGGGTGATGTAATCGGTAAATATCATCCGCATGGCGATACGGCGGTGTATGATGCTTTAGTGCGTATGGCACAGCCATTTTCTTTGCGTTATATGTTAATCGATGGCCAAGGTAACTTCGGTTCGATTGATGGCGATCCACCAGCGGCTATGCGTTATACCGAAGTAAGAATGGCCAAGATAGCTAGCAGCATGTTAGCTGATCTAGACAAAGAAACTGTTGATTTCGCGCCTAACTATGACGAAACCGAAATTCAACCTAAAGTGCTACCAGCACAGATTCCAAATCTAATTATCAACGGTAGTTCTGGTATTGCCGTAGGTATGGCAACTAATATTCCGCCACATAATTTAACTGAAGTTATTAATGCTTGCTTAGCCATGATTGATAATCCGGCGATTACTATAGAACAGATCATGGAACATATTCCGGGCCCAGACTTCCCGACAGCAGCTATTATTAACGGTCGCGCTGGCATAGTTGAAGCCTACAAAACTGGTCGTGGGCGCATATATGTACGTGCGCGTACTGATATTGAGACTGACGATAAAACTGGTCGTCAAGCGATTATAGTTCAAGAGCTACCATATCAAGTAAATAAAGCACGTTTAATCGAAAAAATTGCTGAATTAGTCAAAGACAAAAAACTTGAAGGTATTTCAGCGTTACGTGATGAATCAGATAAAGACGGTATCCGCGTAGTAATTGAAGTTAAACGTGGTGAATTAGCCGATGTGATTTTAAATAATTTATATTCACAGACACAGTTACAAAATGTATTTGGCATAAATTTAGTGGCGCTAGTAGATAATCAGCCTAAATTATTAAACCTACAGCAAATATTATCGTACTTTATTAAACATCGGCGCCAAGTAGTATCAAGGCGTACTGATTATGACCTGCGTAAAGCCAGAGAAAGAGCGCACGTATTAGAGGGGCTGGGAGTAGCATTAGTTAATATAGACCCAGTTATAGCTTTAATTAAAGCCTCAAAAAATCCACAAGAAGCCAAAGTATCTTTAACTGAAAAAACCTGGGCGGCAGGACAAGTAGCAGAAATGTTAGCACGTGCTGGTGCAAATAATTGTCGCCCAGCAGATCTAGAAATTTGTTATGGTTTATTAACTGATGGTTATCATTTGTCTCCAATTCAAGCGCAGGCGATTTTAGATTTAAGATTGCACCGCTTAACTGGACTGGAACAAGACAAAATACTTGAAGAGTTCAAAGAACTGCTAGAAAATATTAAAGGGTATTTAGAAATTTTGAGCAATACTAATCGTTTAATGCAGGTGATTCGCGATGAGCTAACTGTAATTAAGCAGGAATTTGGTGATGCCAGACGTACTGAAATTATCGGTGCCCAACGCGATCTTTCCGTCGAAGATTTAATTACCGAAGAGACTATGGTAGTAACGTTATCGCACGGTGGTTATGTTAAATCGCAGCCGGTATCTAGTTATGCTGCGCAGCGACGTGGTGGACGTGGTAAGAGTGCGACTATCGTAAAAGACGAAGATTATATTTCGCGCTTATTAATTGCTAATACGCATGATACTTTATTGTGCTTCTCGAGTTTGGGCAAAGTCTATTGGCTCAAAGTACACCAAATTCCAGTAGCTGGTCGCGCATCTAAAGGTCGACCAATTATTAATTTATTGCCGTTACAAGCTGATGAGCAAATCAGCGCGATATTACCAATTCGCGAATATTCGGCAGATCAAGCGATCTTTATGGCTACTTCAGAGGGTACGGTTAAGCAAGTAGCATTAACCGAATTCCAACGCCCAAGGACTAGCGGTATAATTGCAGTTGACCTTACTGAAGGCGACCATTTAATTGGCGCTGGTTTAACTAACGGCGAAGGTGAGGTGTTATTGATTGCTGATTCTGGCAAAGCGATTAGATTCCCATGTTCTGATGTGCGTTGTATGGGCCGTGCCGCCAAAGGGGTACGAGGTATAAAACTTAAGCCAGGACAAAAACTAATTTCTTCTATAGTGTTGCAACCGGAAGGAGCTATCTTATTAGCTACGAAGAACGGTTATGGTAAACGTACTTTAACTACAGATTTTCCAACTATTGGTCGCGGTGGCCAGGGTGTGATCGGTATACAGACTAGCGAACGCAATGGTGAAGTAGTAGGTGCGGCACAAGTATTTGATGGCGATGAATTATTCTTAATTAGCGATCAAGGTACGTTAGTGCGAATTCGTGTTGAAGAGATTTCGATAGTGGGACGCAATACCCAAGGCGTGCGTTTGATCAATCTAAGCGAAGGCGAACATTTAGTAGGCGTACAACGTGTCGAAGAGATTGAAGTAGATAACGTTGCAATTACGGATGATTCAGAAGAATAAACTGTTAATTAATAATTGCTAAATCATCCAAAGAAAAACCTTGGAATTTTATTTCATAATCCTGATATTGATCAATTAAAAACTTCGATTTGTGCTGTAATAAGCCTAAGTTAATCTTTGCAGCTTGTAATTTTACTTCAGCGATTAATAATTGTTTGTGCCTTTCGTTGCATGCTACGACGTCGAGTTCATTACTATTATTTTTTTCCCAATAAGACCCTATGATATTATATTTACCGCTGTCGGCTAATTGTTCACGGATCATGGATTCTAGAAATTTACCAGAATATGTTTTAAAGTCTTGTTTAATTATGTCGATTATGTAATGAAAATTACCTATTTCTATGGCTGATTGGTGTTTATGAATATAACGAAACCAAAAATTTAGAAAGTTATCGCATATAGAATATTTCTGTGTGCGTGAATTTTCTTTGGCAAATACAGGTTTATGTTTTTTTATGATCGAAAATTCGTTTTCTAGGTTATCTAAAAATCCACCAATACTGTGTTGCAGTACCGATTCAATAGCGGATCTAGATGTTTTGCCGCTGGCTATGAGAGATAAAATCGAGAAATACGTTTTATAATCTTTGCCTAATTCTTCAATTAAAACATCTTTGCCTTCGTTTACAAAGAAACTATTATTATTTAGCATAACATCTAATATATTTTCTAAATCCCAGGAATTTTGACGAGATAATAATTCAAGATATCGTGGTACCCCGCCGACTATAGTATAAACAGTTAGCAAGTTTTGATTAGAATATTGCTTAGCATCGGTTAATATCTGTTGTAAATATGGTATTTTTAATGGCTTAACAGTAATCTTAGTGTCAGCTCTACCAAACAGTGGTTGTTTATTATTTTCAAATAATTTACACATAATTGAATATACGGATCCACAGACTATAAAATGGATTCTATTTTGTTGTTTGTAAGTATCCCATATATTTTGTATACCGCTAAATAGTGAGGCGTCGATATGTTCTAGATCTTGAAATTCATCGAATACTATGGTTAACGGGATATGTTTAGTTTGCTGCAGAATAAATTCTATTAGCGTTAGTAATTTGTCAACTTTGCCCAATACTGTAATTTGCAGCTTGGTTTTGATGATCTCAAGGAACTCTTCGCATAATAAAGCTTCAGATTTACGAGAAATAAAAAAATACATAAAATTGGGGTCAGATTTGAAGGTTTCTTTTATTAATGCAGTCTTGCCAATCCTACGTCGACCTACCATAAGACTAAAAGTAGATTGGCCATGATAGGCTTGCGTGGACAATAGGTGTAATTGCTCTATTTCTTGCAGACGGTTATAAAACTTCATTTGCTAAGCCTGTATTACTGTAACACATATTACTGTAATATAGGTTACGATAAATTTCAAGTATAAATACTCTTGATGCTTATGCAATCCCATTTTGTTGTAACATAGGCTCAATTTTTGGTTCGCGGCCACGGAATTCGATGAATAGATCCAAGGTGCCTGTTTCTCCACCGCGTTCTAGTATAGTTTGCATAAATTTAGCGCCAATTTTTGAATTAAATAGGCCATTTTCTTGGAATGCTGCAAATGCATCGCAGGCTAAAACTTCCGCCCATTTATAACCATAATAACCAGCAGCATAGCCACCAGAAAATATATGACTAAAGCGGTTCGGGAAGCGATCACGTTCTAATGCCGGGACTACAGCTACCTGTTTACGGATCTCATTGAGGATATCCATAGCCGATTTTGTTTGATCTTCCTTGGCATTTAAATACAGTCTAAAATCGAATAAAGCAAATTCAACTTGGCGTATGGTTTTTAATCCAGCGTCAAAATTTCTGGCGGCTAATAAGCTTTCATAGATACGTTTAGGTAGATCTTCGCCAGTGCTGATATTCTTAGATATATCGTTAATAACGCCTAATTGCCAGGCCCAGTTTTCCATAAATTGGCTGGCAACTTCAACTGCGTCCCAAGCAACACCATTGACGCCAGAAATGCTAGGATAATCTAATAATGTTAACGTATGTTGTAACATATGGCCAAATTCATGAAATAAAGTTACTACGTCATTGTGGGTTAATAATCCAGTCAAGCCAGGCATAAAATTAGTAACAATAAAAGAGACTGGTAATTGTCGTGTGCCGTCACTGCGGAGCATGCGTGACGTATAGTCACTCATCCATGCGCCGCTACGTTTCATCTCTCTGGCATATAAATCGGTATAAAAATAGCCACGAATTAAGCCATTACGATCTTTAATCATAAATAATTTTACTGTACTATCCCACACGCTAGCTTGTTTAACTTCTTGGATATTAAGCCCATACAATAAGCTGACTATGTTAAATAAACCCTGGAATACTTGTTCTTCGGGAAAATACTTGCGGATCTCTTCTTGTGAGACGCCATAAGATTCTTGTTTATAGGCCTCTGCATAATAAGCTAAATCCCAAGGTTGTATTTTATCAATTTTATCATGACCTTGCGCGTAATTTTGCAGCTTATTAAATTCTTTAGTAGCAGGAGCTTTAGCTTTGGTTGCTAGATCATTTAAAAAAGTCATAACGATATTGGTACTAGGAGCCTCTTTGTCGGCTAGGGAAAATTCGGCAAAGTTATTAAAGCCTAATAATTTTGCAAGTTCTTGTCTTAATTTCAGTATCTCGATAATTAGTGGGCCGTTATCCCATTTCTTGCGCGCTGGATCTGGATCTTGATCTGATGCTACGGTACTAAACGCAGTGTACATAGTTTTGCGTAATTCGCGATTTTTAGCATATGAAGTAACCGCTGTGAGGCATGGGGTATCCAAGGTTAAGATCCAACCACTTTTACCGGCAGCTCTAGCTTTATCCGCGGCGATATTTTTAGTTGCCTCTGGGAGACCATTGAGCTGAATCTCATCATTTGCGGCCACCACATGTTGCCAATTTTGTGTAGCATCAAGCACGTTATTAGAAAATTTATTGCGTAAATCATCTAGGCGAATTGATATTTGTTTAAATAGTTCTTTGCCGTCCGCCGTTAGTTCCGCGCCAGATAATCTAAATTCTAACAGCATTTGATTAATGACAGCTTGTTGTGCTTTATTGAGAGTAGCGTATTCAGGGCTAGCTTTAATCGAAGCAAATGCATTATACAAGCCTGGATGATGCATAACATTTGAATAAAAACTAGTGACTTTAGGCAGTAACTTGCTATATGCAGTTCTAATCTCGGTGGTATTTTGTACTGCATTTAAATGGCTTATGATGTTCCATACCTGGGTTACATTGCTGATTGCCTCTTCTAGTGGTTGGATAGTGTTGGCCCAGGATGGATTAGCTTTGAGAATGGTATCGATATTAGTATTGAATTGCTCGAGCACTGCATCCATTGCTGGTTCAAAATCAGCCGCCATTATAGCCTGAAAATTTGGGAATAAGGTTTTTTCGAGTAAGGGATTTGCGTTGCTCACGACCGGAATGGCTATGAGCAAATATAATAAACTTGCTATCCATGCATTGTTTAGTTTACGCATTCCTTGGCCCACTATACTCCTGGCGTTAGCGCCGCCATAAAAGAATCCGCATGCTCATTAGCTGCTTTATCCGCTATCCTTTGCTCGAGCTTAGTTCTCGCAGCAATACTTTCGCTAAGTAACTGATCAACAGCTTTAAACTTAGGATCGAATTCCGTGGTTTTAATATTTTTTTGCTGTGCTGCTAGTTCTTCACATGCAGCCTTCACGTCATCTGCACCCGTATTGGGATAGGCTGATATATATCCGTAGCACGTGTCAATTCTTTTTGCAATTTCGCTTAATTCTGGAAGCATTATTTCTATGCCATCTAAATTGTTGTTTACTGCTGTAGCATCGAGCGCTAATTTGCCACCAGCTAGTAACGTAAGCCATTTTTCTTTAGATTCGCTAATTCTAGCTTTTAAGGCTTCTAAATCACGATATATCGCATCTTTGAATTCTCTACTGCTCTTGCGTATATCCCTAGTTTCTAATTTATCCCCTGCAATTACGATTTTTTCTAAACCCTTTTCTAAACCCTTTTTAGTTTCTCTAAACACCTTTTTCATTTCTACTACCCCTGAAATCACGTTTTAATGCAATATGTTATTCTTCTCAAAGGATACAGTCAATGTTACAATCATTATAGGTCCACTATCAGATTTATGCATGGCGACGCAAGAATTTAGCTGCTTAATTATATGCCCAGGCGGCAGACTAGTTGCTGAATTGTCTCTGCCGGGAGATAAATCGATTACTCATCGCGCGCTGATTTTAAGTGCTATACATGACCAAACAGTAATCATTAATGGTTGGTTAAAATCTCTAGACTGCCAAGCGACTTTAATGGCGCTTGAGATTTTAGGGGTGAAATTTAAGTATCTTGCCGCAGACGAATTATTAGTTCAAGGTGTCGGTTTATATGGTCTGCAAGCGCCACAGAAAATTATTGACGCTGGTAATTCCGGCACGACGATGCGTCTGTTATCTGGTATACTAGCGGCGCAAGCATTTGATTCAATTATTGTTGGTGATGCATCTTTATCTAAGCGGCCCATGCAGCGAGTTATAGAGCCGTTGCAATTAATGGGTGCTAAAATTAACGCGGTAAATGATAATTATGCGCCATTAAATATTATCGGTAAGCAAAAATTAAAATCTATTAACTATACGTTGCCGGTAGCTAGTGCTCAAGTCAAATCCGCGATATTATTAGCAGATTTATATGCACAGCAAACTACAAAAATAACAGAACTACAATCGACACGTAATCATACCGAATTAATGCTCGCTTATTTTAAAGCTAATAAATATAAACAATTAACTTTGCAAATTCCAGGTGATAGCTCATCGGCAGCATTTTTTATAGTTGGAGCTAGTATTGCGCATACTGCCGATTTATTATTAGAAAACATTGGCATTAATCCAACGCGCACCGCATTTATCGAGATCCTGCGCCGTATGGGTGCGAATATCAAACTTGACAATATAAAATTACAACATAACGAACTAAGCGCTGATATTCGTGTTAAAGCTAGTAAATTGCGAGCCATAAATATACCAGTAGAATTAGTACCGAATGCGATTGACGAATTTCCGGCGTTAGCAATTGCTGCGGCATGTGCTAGTGGCACCACAGTTATTCGTGGTGCACGAGAATTGCGTTATAAAGAAAGTGATCGCATTCAAGCGTTAGCTGCTGGCTTAAGTAATTTGGGTATAAAAACTGAGGTTTTTGCTGATGGCTTGGCTATTACTGGCGGAAAAATTCTAGGAGGAGTAGTAGATTCATTTGGTGATCATCGCATTGCTATGGCGTTTGCGATGGCTGGCTTAGTTGCGCAAGATCAGATAGTCGTGCAAAATACTTGCAACATTGCCACTTCTTTTCCCGACTTCGTGTCTATAGCGCGTCAAGCGGGTTTACAAATTGTCAGCGAGGAGAGTTGTTATGTCTGAAGTTATACCGGTTTTGACTATTGACGGGCCAAGCGGTTCCGGTAAAGGCACGATTGCTAGACTGCTGGCGCGACATTTTGGTTGGCATTTACTCGACAGCGGAGCAATTTATCGGGTATTAGCTTTGCACGTATTACAAAATAATTATGCTGTAGATGATGTTGCCAATATTGAACGTCTAGCCCAGCAATTGCCGGTAGAATTCAAAGCTGAAGCAGTGTACTTAAATGCCAAAGATGTTACACATGAAATTCGCTCTGAGACCTGCAGCGCCACGGCGTCTAAAATTGCGGCTTTAGAGGCTATCAGAGCAGCACTATTAGCTCGGCAGCGCGGATTTTCTAAGTTGCCTGGCTTGGTAGCGGATGGGCGAGATATGGGTACGGTTGTCTTTCCCCAAGCTTTTTTTAAGGTTTATCTCGATGCTAGTGCCGAAGAAAGGGCTCAACGCCGTTATTTGCAGTTGAAGGATGGCGGCTATAATGTTAACCTAGCGGACCTGGTTGTTGAGATTCAACAGCGGGATGAAAGGGATAAGACGCGTGCGGTGGCACCGCTTAGGCCAGCAGACGATGCCTTAATAATTGATAATTCGGCGCTGAGTATTACTGAGGTTTTTCAATTAGTGGTGACGGAAGCTGAGCAGCGTTTATCTAAAATTTAATTTTGGCCTGTCTTAATCTAAATAAAGACAGAGATCTGGAGAGGTAGTATGATCGAAACTTTTGCACAGCTATTTGAAAATAGCTTATCTAAATCAAAAATGTACCCAGGCGCGATAGTTACTGGGACTGTCATTGGCATCGAAAAAGATTTTGTTACAATAAACGTAGGGCTAAAATCCGAAGGTAAGGTTCCTTTGGAACAATTTCGTGATCTTAACGGCGACGTAGAAGTAAGCGTTGGCGACGAAGTAGAAGTAGCTCTAGATGCAGTCGAAAATGGCTGGGGCGAAACCCGTTTATCCCGTGAAAAGGCCAAACGTGCGAAAGCTTGGATCAGTTTAAGCAACGCGTTTGAAAATAGCTTACCAGTTATGGGTATTATCAGTGGTAAAGTTAAAGGTGGCTTCACTGTCGAATTAGATACTATTCGTGCCTTCTTACCAGGCTCGTTAGTTGACGTGCGACCAGTGCGTGATTCTTCCGGCTTAGAAGGACGTGAATTAGAGTTCAAGGTTATTAAGCTTGATCAAAAACGTAACAACGTAGTGGTATCACGACGTTCAGTAGTTGAATCCGAAAGCAGTGCCGAGCGCGAAGCGTTATTGGGCAACCTACAAGAAGGTCAAGAAGTAAAAGGCGTGGTTAAGAACCTAACCGATTACGGCGCGTTCGTAGATCTAGGCGGTATCGATGGCTTGCTACACATTACCGATATGGCATGGCGTCGTGTTAAACATCCAAGTGAAATTGTAACTGTTGGTCAAGAACTAAAAGTTAAAGTTTTGAAATTTGATCGTGATAAAACTCGCGTTTCATTAGGCTTAAAACAATTGGGTTCAGATCCATGGGTCGATATTACTGGTCGTTATGCTGAAGGCACTAAATTAACCGGTAAAGTTACTAATATTACCGATTACGGTTGCTTCGTTGAAATCGAAGAAGGCGTAGAAGGTTTAGTCCACGTTTCAGAAATGGATTGGACTAACAAAAATATACACCCAACCAAAGTCGTACAATTAGGTCTAGAAGTAGAAGTTATGGTGTTAGACATAGACGAAGAACGTCGTCGTATTTCACTAGGCTTGAAACAATGCCAAGACAATCCATGGGATGCATTTGCGTCTAAATTCAATAAAGGCGATAAAGTTGCTGGTAAGATCAAATCTATCACTGACTTTGGAATCTTCATTGGCTTGGATGGCGGCATAGACGGGTTGATTCATTTATCTGATCTATCTTGGAACGATACTGGCGAGTCAGTAGTACGTCAATACAAGAAAGGCCAAGAGTTAGAAGCTATGGTATTAGCGATTGATGCTGAGCGTGAGCGTATTTCTCTAGGCGTTAAGCAATTAATGCAAGATCCGTTCTCAATGTATGTTACTGATAATGCTAAAGGCGCATTGGTAACTGGCGTGGTAACTGCAGTTGATGCTAAAGGCGCAGTAATAACCTTAGCTGGTGGCGTTGATGGCGTATTAAAAGCGACTGAGTTAGGGCGTGATCGAGTTGAAGATGCGCGCACTGTGCTGAATCTAAACGATACTGTTGAATCTAAGATCATCAATATCGATCGTAAAAACCGTGTGATAACTCTTTCTATCAAAGCTAAAGACGTTGAAGAAGAGCAAGAAACTTTACGTGAGTTCAATCGTAGTGGTGAAGACTCAACTGGTACTACTTTAGGCGATATTTTCAAAGAAAAAATGGAAAATCGCGATCAATAGTACATCCAGGTGTGTAAAAACGGCGGGTTATCCCGCCGTTTTTTTTGACTATTAGGATATTGTCAAGTTAACTTGACGATTTTCTTTTGCTGAATATAAATCACTGGCTAAAACAAGTAATTTAGAGGATTATCTACGTAATGGTGGATTCCCAAGGCCGGTCACATTTGCGCAACCATATCAATTACTACAAGAGTACTTTAATGATATTATTTTACGTGATGTGCTAAAAAGAGTGCACGCGCGAGCCCCAGATGTGATTAAGCAAGTAGTAAAGATGACGTTTGAAACATGTGGCTCGCAATTAAGCTACCGTAAAATCGCCGCAGTTACTGGGTTAACCGTAGATACAGTGTTAAATATCGGTTGTGGTTTACTTGTGGGAAGATAATGACAAATTTCAAACATTGGAGTATATTTTTTACGAGGTACAGCTAATTTATTTCTGGAATCATCCAAATTTTGTATGCCAAATCTAAAATCTTCATGATTATTTTCCACATTAATCAACATCCCTGATATGTTCCTGGATAAATTGTAGTGCTCACATATGTAAGAACTGATGTTTTTAGCAAAAAAATCACGTGCAGCAATTGATGGTAATTCTTGCGTGTTATTTTGCAAATAACTGATAATTTCAACTATATACTGTCGATCTTTATGATTAAAATTATGGAAAATAACTTCTAAAGTAGATAAAAAATCTTTAATAGCCCTTTCTTTACTTGTATCAATTGAGTTTCGATGTAAAAATATAGGTAATTTACCAATGGATATTGATTCTATAAATGTATTATCTCCTGCGCATAAAAACCAATGTTTGGCATCAGTTCTGATTAATTGAATTAAGTCTTTATAATCGGTTTTATTTAGTTTGCCACAAACAACATGTCCATTTGCGTTACTTTTTAGAATTTGGTTAAATGGATAATTGTCAGATGATGCATCTGTTCCTGTAAAAAAAACAAGGACTTTAGATCCGATTTTTTTAGTTAATTTTTCAATTTTGTTTAAATCACGATTTGATACAAAGTAGGCACAAACTATTGTTACCTGATTTGCTTTGTCGAGCAATTGTTCTGGTGTCCAATTTGTTGCATCGTTCCCAAATAATTTTGATTTTAAAGTGTTTGACAGACGTGCTAAAATAGGTTCCAATTTTTCTGCTGGTTCTGGGTTACGAAAAAAACAACCTATTGGTTTAGTCTCATTATTATGACTAATACCAAATGAATATTCATAAAAATTTGCTAAATTTTTTTTCTTTGTGGTTAAAGTGCCCATCTCATTGATTAAGCAAGTGGTAAGTCCTAGTTGTGGTATTTCATGCAGTTTGCCTGCAACGTGAAAAGGAGGGGTAGATATGCAATATAAAGCTTTATATGATTGAGATCGATTTGTTTCGAGTTTTGTAGATGACTCGAACATTACACCGAATAATTTTTTTGATACATCTTTTGAATGACAAATAATCAGGTCTGGATGATTTTTTAATGGATGAGTTTTATCCATATTATTTAAATAATCAATGACATTGCGTTCAGCGGACCTCTCGCCTAACGTAATAATCACTGTGGTATTCTTAACATTACGGTGAAAACAATACTGTTCAAACCAATTCACAAAATGGACTAAATCTCCAAGTCCATCTAAAACTTGTACCACATGAATAGTTTTATCACCAACGAAGCAATCATTAAAATTTTGTTTGGAATTGCATGGCTGCTGATATAAGAATCGTTGTTCTTTATCATAATCTGAAAGATTGCTAGCCTCTCTAGCATTATCCACAACCTGCATCATTGAATCTATTTTATATAAGAAATAAAAAAGTGCAGAAATTTCACGATCTATATCTAATTGAGAATACTCCTGTGTTCCTGCAAGCCAGTGATTATTTGTTTCTACATTACCATTTACCTTGTTATTAGTTAGAATTAAAAAAAAGCTGAGTCTCTCTAAATATTTTTCACGGATTTCTTTAATGCGTTTATTATTTTCTGCGAAATCTTCTGGTCTTGCCTTTTGTCCAACACAATAATCCCAATACCCACCAATTGAGAAATCAAGCCACTCATACTGAATATTATCCGCACATTGTAGTTTTTCTTGATTCACAGGTATAGATATACTGATGCCTTTAGATAGAATTTCTAATTTAAGATTCGCAATATAAGTTGAAAAATTTGGTAAATTCATATAATTTGTATCATTATTGTAATAATAGTTTGCATACTATCACTTAATTAGTTTAAAAGCAATGGCCTTTGACTAACTTATAGGGCAATTCAACGCGATTCATAGTGAACGTGTAACTGCACTGAGCAAGTTTTTAGAACCACAAAGACAAAAGGTTTAGATATTGAAAGTAGTCAAGTAGAAGAGCCTATCGTATTACTTAAGAAGTAATGTGTTTAGTGCATGCCATTGCTAAGCGTGAACGCAATGAGGTATACAAAAAAGCTTTGGAACGATTATCTAATTAAATTGAAATTTTTATGGCAAGAGACGAATAAAGTCACGCACTGCTAATAACTTGTCTAAATCTATCCCAGTATTAATTCCCATATCGTGTAGCATATAAACTAAATTCTCCGTCGCTACATTACCAACGGCGTTTTTTGCATATGGACATCCGCCCAGCCCAGCTATAGAACTATCAAATGCAGTAACGCCCTGTTCTAGTACTGCGTATACATTAGCTAATGCCTGGCCATAAGCATCATGAAAATGCATAGCGATTTTGTTAATTGGTATTTGTGCTGCAACTGTAGCGACTAATTTTTTTGCTTTTAGTGGTGTGCCGATGCCGATGGTGTCGCCTAAAGATATTTGATAACAGCCTAGATCAACTAATGTTGCAGCCAGTATGGCGGTTTGTTTATAACTAATTTCGCCCTCATACGGACAACCTAAAGTGCAAGAAATGTAGCCGCGCACTGGGATTTTATGTTCGTGTGCGAGCTGCATGACGGTAGTTATATTGTGCATGCTGTCTGTTACCGAACAATTAGTATTTTGCTGACAAAAAGTTTCCGAGGCGCTAGTGAACACCGCAATACTTTTAGCACCGGCTTTTAGTGCACGCTGCATGCCGCTTAGGTTTGGGACTAATACTGGATAGTTAATGCCAGAATTAAGTTCTAGGCCAGCGATAACTTCGCTGGCATCAGCTAATTGCGGTATTTTGTCAATAGAAACAAAGCTAGTGGCTTCTATGGTTTTTAAACCAGTGCTGGCTAACCGCTTAATAAATTCTATTTTTTGCGCAGTAGGTAAAATCTGCGGCTCATTTTGCAAACCATCACGTGGCGCGACTTCTATTATGTTTACCGTATTTGGAAGAGCCATTTATATTAAGCCTTACCTACTTGTGATCTTTAGTAAAACATAGCACCATATTAGCAACTTGCCTAGCGATTAGTTTGAGTGAGTACATAATGTTTATAAAATTAGCTGGAGTGCTTGGTATGCTGGTTACAAGTTTGGCTGTACATGCGCAACAAAATATCTTGATTTATTCTGGCCCAGGGGCTGGGGAGCTGTCAGTAGCAAATACGCTTACAACTATAAAACAGCTAGTAGGCGACAAATATAATGTTATTACTGTTGGGCCCAAAGTAATTATCGATGATGCCTGGCTACAAAATACGGCGCTGTTAATTATGCCAGGTGGAGCCGATCGACCATATTTAACCAAACTCAAAGGTCATGGCAATGCTAATATTAAACGCTTTGTAGAAAATGGTGGTAAATATATTGGTATCTGTGCGGGAGCATATTACTCGGCGGATCGAATAGAATTTATTACTGATTACGGCTTAGAGGTCGTAGCCGAACGCGAATTAAAATTTTATCCTGGTTTAATTACAGGGCCAACCTATGCTGGCTATGATCATAGAAATGTTGCTGTATATGCTGGTGCGCGTGCCGAGATTATAAGCTGGCAAGCAACGGATCAATTTGCATTAGGCGAAAATTTTACCGTCTTTTACTATGGCGGTGGTAGTTTTATAGCTGCTGAGGACTATTCGAATGTAACCATTTTAGCTAGATACCAGCAAAATGGGCCAGTGGCCATAGTTGAGTGTTTAGTGGGCAAGGGTAAAGCGATCTTAAGCAGCCCCCATTTTGAATGGGATCCAGAAACTTTGCAGCAAAGTTCGCCACAAATATGTGATATAACGCCCAAGTTACGAGCCGGTAATAAACAGCGTTTGTCGCTAGCCAAGCATTTAATACAACGCTTAGGGCTATAAAACAACTGTATATAAACCCCTGTAATTGCCACTGTATTAAATAAATATTAACTAATGCAACCTATATAGCCAACTCTTTGCTGATATGTCTTGTCTAAGTAATGGGTTTAGACGGGGGTGGCTATGCAAAAAATTACTGAGGCGCAATTTTTAGCTTTATCACAGGAAATTACCACAACCAAGAATATAAAAGAATTAGCAAACTTAGTACATAACATGCCACTAATGGGCTCTATGAGCGAGCAACAATATAAAAGTATTTCAACGTTGCGTGATGCGCGTTTAGATTTTTTTAAAGAGCAGCGGCGCGTGGCTAATATGTGCATTAAACAACGCCAAGAATTTATAAACTATGTTAGCAAAGATCCTGCAAAAGCCCAGATTTATAACTTTGCTGATGAATTTCAATTTCAAGTGCTGCTGCATCTGCAATATCCAAAACATGACTTGAGTATAGTAGATCTTAAATTATTATCTTTAACCATATCTAGCAAAATATATAAATACGTATATGAATTCAATATTGAATATGGCATTAATACTGAATTGAATTATTGGTTGCATGATAAAATTGTACAGCATGAATATGCTGAAGTAACTGAATTGGTGAAAACTAAAGATTATTATAAATTACTCGATAAAATTGCCTGTTTAAAGCATGAAGTAGATGAGGCGTGTATTGCTGTGGGAGCATTTTGTGAGCATGCCAGCACTATGCAACTTTGTTATGATCATACAAAATATGCCTTACGCGAATTATTGCAAATAGAACGTGCATCACTGCCAGAAATACTTAGTCTATATAAAGAATCAGCTAAAAAGAAACATTATTCAATTTTTTTTCCGAAACCAGAACCTGTGCCGGATCTTTCTTATGGCTACGAGTTTTAAATATTTGCATGAAAAAATTTAAGCGTTTAATGGGCTTTGGCGATTCTTGTGCCAGCAGTTTTGCCGCTAATTCAGCCTGTAGTTTATGATTAATAGCTTGTATTTTTTGCTCGGTTAAGGCTATTAATTCTAGCTCTGACTTTAAGGCATTGCCGAGAATTATTGTTTCTTCACGCGTGTGCTGCAAACGTTCTCTGGTTATTTTATGTTCCACATACTCTTTATGGTGTAGTTTTTCTGCTGCATGTAGCTTGTCTATGGTTTGGACTAACTGGTTTGCTAATTGTTGATTGCTTGCTTCTAGCTTTTGCGTTTCTTGTTTGTGGCAGACTAAAATTTCTTCAATATCTTGTTTTTGTTCAGCTCGAATTGCAGCCAAACGCAATTCATAGCTTTGTTCTAAGGCATCGACGCTACTCATAATCCAGGTAGGTTCTGGTTCTGTATGGTGCATAATATTTCACATAGTTGTATTGCTTACTACGATAATAGATCTGGATTTAGAATTATTCCAGTCAGATTATTTATGATTAGCTTGTGGTCAGGGCATATAAAATATAATATCAGACAAACACTGAGGACGCGATCTTGAACCTATTGAAAATATGTAAAAAACTCTATAACTCGACTCAATGGTCAATTGCTGGTCTGATTTATGCTTACAAGAACGAACTAGCTATTAAATTAGAACTGCTAATGGTCATAATTTTGACACCCTTGGCGTTTTATCTAGCATTAGATATAAATCAATTATTGTGGTTATTAACTTCAGTTATATTAGTCTTACTAGTAGAAATTATTAATAGCGCAATTGAAGTAACTGTAGACAGGATTGGCCTTGAGCAGCATGAATTATCTAGACATGCAAAAGATCTAGGATCAGCTGCAGTATTTATAGCCTTATTGTTGATGTGCATGGTCTGGGGGCTGATTTTCCGTGCAAACTATATTATTAACTAATAATATTATTTATTAATTAACGTTAATTCTGAATTGTTATTCCAAGCGTATATATTAAAGTTAGTGTCGCTAATATCGCCATTGGTATCCCATGATTTTTTGCCTAAGACAGTTTCGATTTCGTTATGATGTAAGTAATTAGCTAGTATTTTACCGTCAGTGCTATTAGTTTCTTCTATAGTTTTAGATATAACCTGTACGGCGGCGTAAGCATACAAAGCGTAGCCATTGGTTTCTAGATGTTTTTGTTGCATAGCATGTATAACTTTTTTACTAGATACCAACGTATGTGGATCAACGCCAAAGGTAAATAGCGTCGCGCTGGCAACTTTATGACCATTAGTAGCAGTCACGTATTGTTTTAAGGCAATACTATCACTAGAAATCAATGGCACTTGTAACTGTAAAACATCTAAAGCTGTAGCCAAGGCGCTTACCTCAGGATATAAACCAGCAAAATATACACCATCGGCGTTTAGTTTTTTTAATTTTTTTACTATCGACGTGAAATTGCGTGCTCCTCTGGGGATGGCTTGATAAAGAATAGGGCTAGTGTTGAGCTGTAATAAATGTTCACTGACCAGATCAGCGAGTGCATGGCTGTATAGTTCATTATCATGTAATACTGCTACACGCTTAATATGTAACTTGTGCACTATAAAATTGGCTGCAACCTGGCTCTGTTGTTTATCGGTACCAATCATGCGAAACAAAGTCGTAATGCCACGTTGTGTAATTTGTGGGTTAGTCGAAGAGGGGGTTATTACTAACATATTAGCTTTAGCATATAAATTTATGGTGGCTAAGGTGGCAGCAGAACAAACATGGCCAATTACGGCATGGAAATTTTTATCTGCAATAATTTTTTCTGCTTGGGTAATAGCTACACTAGGATCACATTGATCGTCAATAGGTATAACCTCTAGTTTGGTATTTTTAATACCGCCGTTTAAATTCAAAGCATTTATAGCTTCAGAAGCTCCTGAAAGTAGCTGGGTACCATAAGCAGCATAAACACCAGTAAATGGTCCAACTAATGCTATACGAATCGGGGGTGTGGTTTCAGCTAGCACACGGCTAGCGGCAAATAGCCAAAAAAGCATTATATATATAAAGTTGCGCAAAATATTATGTCGTTTCCTTGCTGTATATAATATGTGATAATTGTATCATAGCTTGTTACACAAACTTTACTTGGGATTAGATATGCATGCATTAATGATCAAAAATTTACGTAAGACCTATCCTAATGGAGTAACAGCCGTAAAAGGCGTGGATTTAGTCGTGCAACAGGGCGACTTCTTTGCGCTATTAGGGCCAAATGGTGCGGGTAAGTCGACAATTATCGGCATATTGAGTTCTCTAGTTAACAAATCTAGTGGTCAAGTACAAATTTTTGATTATGATCTGGAAACGGATGTAATAGCAGCCAAAACCTGTATGGGTTTAGTGCCGCAAGAAATTAATTTTAATCAATTTGAAAAAGTAATGGATATCGTTGTAAACCAAGCCGGCTTTTATGGTATACCGCGCAAATTAGCTGGCGAACGAGCAGAAAAATATTTACGCCAATTGGGGTTATGGGAAAAAAGACAGGCAATATCAAGAACCTTATCTGGTGGCATGAAGCGACGTTTAATGATTGCGCGTGCTTTAGTGCATGAACCAAAAATGTTAATCCTTGATGAACCTACTGCCGGGGTAGATATCGAACTGCGCCGTTCAACTTGGGATTTTTTACAGCAAATTAATCGTCAGGGGACTACGATAATTTTAACTACGCACTATTTGGAAGAAGCAGAATATCTGTGTAATGGCGTAGCTATTATTGATCGGGGCATAATTCTTGAGCAGGCGCTAATGAAGAATTTATTAGCTAAATTAATAACCGAAACCATAGTCTTAGATCTTAATCGACCCGTAGACGCACAAAAATTGCCTAAAATCCAAGATGTAAAATTAGTATTGCTAGATAATAATACTCTCGAAGTAAGTTTTTCTAAAAACAACTCACTAAATAGTATTTTTGCAGATTTATCTAGACATGATATTCAAGTCATAAGCATGCGGAACAAAACCAATCGACTGGAAGAGTTATTTTTAAAGCTAATCCAACAAAATAATGTAACTCCAGCGGGAGCAGTACATGCAAGTTAAAGAAAATTGGATTAGTTTTTACACTTTATTTTATCGAGAAGTATATAGAATCTTGCGCATTTGGCCGCAGACTTTATTGCCGCCGGTTATGACTATGGCATTATATTTTATAATTTTTGGTGACTTAATTGGCCCACGTATTGGCGAAATGCAAGGTGTGGCGTATATACAATATATAGTCCCGGGTTTAGTTATGATGTCAATAATTAATAACGCCTACATGAATGTCTCGTCTTCGTTTTTTGGTAATAAATTTCAGCGCAACATAGAAGAATTATTAGTCGCGCCGATGCCAAATTATATAATTTTAGGCGGCTATGTTGGTGGTGGCATAGTGCGTGGTTTACTAGTTGGGATTTTAGTAATATTTGTCTCGCTGTTTTTTACCAAGATTAAAATGTTTGCTTGGGGCACAACAATTTTAATCGCGGTATTAACGGCGGTATTATTTTCGCTGGCTGGATTTGTTAATGGCATCTTTGCAAAAAAATTCGATGACGTAGCAATCGTGCCGATGTTTATTTTAACGCCGCTTACTTATCTGGGAGGGGTGTTTTATTCAGTAGATTTGTTACCACAATTTTGGCAAGCAGTTACGCATGCTAACCCGATATTTTATATGGTAAATGGCTTTAGATATGGCATGTTGGGCGTGGCCGATGTAACTATACATTATGCTCTGATCATGTTATTTATTATGGTCTTAATATTGTATGGCTTTAGTTTGTGGCTATTAAAGCGTGGTATTGGGATAAAGAGTTAATTAATTTTCAACTTTGCTGCTTGTTGTATAATCATGGTTGGTGTTATGGTGCTGCCAAATAGCCTTGCGTACCATGGTAAAATCAATTTTTTAATATCATCGCCTAAACAATCGTTACAGCTATGCCACAATAGCTCAGTAATAGTGTGTGCGCAATTAGTACTAAATACATTATAAGGGTATTTGAACGGATTATCAGCAATATGTTTTATTTTTTGTAGTAAGGGCTCTAATTCTAAGCCAGGACTGTCAGAGTTATGCATTAACGGCAAGCTAATAGAATCGCGTTCAGTATTGCCAAAAGTTACAAATGGTTCTAATTTGTGCATAAAACATTGATGACTTAATTTTTCTCCTGGATACATGAGATTTTTTAATTTTATCTCTGCAGTTAGCATGCATAAACTAGTAATGTATTTTAAATTTTTATATTTTAATAATAAGTATTCTTGTTCGCCGTAAATAAATTTTGCGTTTTGTTCCATTACAATGCTTTTACGCCATAAGCGATAATTCTTGGCGTACTGTTCTGCTGCCTGCATAATAACAGTATTAGGTTTAAGATTTAGTTGATCGCCAAAAGCCATGCCTAAGCGGCTAGTGTGCAGTATTATTGCTGGTGGTAAAGTAACTACAGAATAAAATAATTTACAATATTCATGAAAGCCAGCATAGGCTATTTTGGTAATAGGCTGTAAATATTTTGCAAATCGTTCAGTGTATTCCATACTGGAATAATTTGCTGATTGCTCACAATCAAATTTATGTGTTGCTAAACGACTATTATCAGCCCATGGACTAGCAGCGTAAGGCCAAAAACTTAAATAAATCTCATAAGATTCAGTGTTGTCTAATTTATTATGAATAATTTTGTGTGGTATATTTGGATTGTGTTGGATATATTGAGTGAATAATAATTTATTAGTAAATTTTATTCTGGCAGCTAGGTGCCCACTGCTTAAGCCTTGCCAGAGGCCATTTAAGGCAAACATAAATGGATGATCATCTCTTGTCGTGCGAAAAGTAATTAATTCTATGCTGCCATTAGACATGAATTGTCCTCCACCACATTACAGTTTAAATGTAGAAGCTCAGGTCAAACTGCCCATGTCGATTATATTAAATTTTAATTTTGGACTACTATGCTGCGTTACAGAACTATCTGCATTGGCTACTTTTGCGTCATATAACGAAGTTAAATTTATCGGTATAGGCATCGGCATTAACAGTTCGCTGTCGCATCTAATAAGTGAATTGCAAACCAAACTTAATTTTGGCTTGTTAACTATTTCTAGTTTATTTGCTTGAATAATCCCGGTATTTGCTAAAGCGCTATTTGACATCTGCAGTACCATCGCTGGTGAAACTGGCAGCTTAAATAATTGTACATACCATGGTGATTTAAAGGCATTTTTCAAGCGGATATTATTCGAGTCTTGCACTGATTTTGCGAGTAACTGTTGAATCATGGTGGCACAGTTTTGATTTAACAAGTTATATTCAAAGTCGGCTGGATGGTCGGCGATATTTTTTATTTGTTGTAATATAGGTTCTAGATCTAAGCCTAAATTTGCAGCAAGGCCCTGCTTGTTAACTAATGGTAGATATATAGAGTCAACCTCTGGTTGACCAAAAGTCATAAAATTCGCTAATTCTGCCATAAAGCTTGCTTCACTAATATTTCCATTTGGAAACAACAAAGTTTCCATGTCAAGTTTTAATTCTTGTTTAGCACTAAACAATACGCTTTTAGCTGCATTAGTTATTGCAGTTAATGTGTTTAATTGGCTATTGCTGGTAAACAAACTGCTAGCTGCATTTTGTTGCGCCAATAATGCATCACACCAGTTTTCATATGCGGTAGCGTAATTTTGTGTTGCTTCTAAAATTATTTGTAGCATGCGTTCTTTTTGTTCGAGGGGCTTTTTTTTATAATTTTTTTCTAAATATCCCCTTAAGCGCGAAGTATGTAAAATAATTGAAGGCGGTAATTGAATATCATGACCAAAAAAATATTTTAATACTGGAATTAAGGTCGAGACGGTTTTTTTGTCCGGGTGCAAATAGCGGTTAAATCTCGAACTATATGTCATTGGTGTACGTAAAGCAGATTCTTCACAATCATGCTCATAGGTTAATAATTGGCTCGGTAGCGAAGATAAATCCATGTCGGTAGTGGGCCAGAAACTAAAATATACTTCATACAATCTTGTGCCGGTTGATGGATCGATTAGATTATCGTTATATTTAATTGCTTGGTTATTTGCTACATACTGATCAAATAGTGCTTTGTCATTAAAAGTTAAGCGTAAGGCTATATGGCTAACGCTAGTGCCAGTGAACAGGCCTTCTAATGGGTATTTATAGACAAAGTCGCTTCTAGTAGCACGGAAAGTAAGGATTTCAGCCACGCCTATTTGATTATGCAACATATTCTAAACTCCGACAAAAACTACAACTTTGACAGTTAAGCAAATACCTTGGTTCATTATATGTTGCTGATATTAGTTACAGTTGTTATACTGCCGGACTGCGAATGGAGAGATGGCCGAGTGGCTGAAGGCGCACGCCTGGAAAGTGTGTATACGTTAATCACGTATCGAGGGTTCGAATCCCTCTCTCTCCTCCAAGAATTTCAAAATTATAATCGCCCGAAATAAAATCTATCTATTTAAAATCAATAGAACAGGATTCATGAGCAGCATTACAGGTAAACGAGGCCTGGGAGCCGTAGGTTCAGGTTTTTATACTGCGAACAATTTAAATTACGTATCTGATAATCCATCAAAAATTATGCAATTGTTAGTTGCAGATACGCCATATATGCGTATTATTCCTGAGAGCATTACTTGTTTTGGTCACTGGGTCCTTCAGAATAAAGATCTTGAAGTAGATGATAATGTGTATACAATGTTTCGTGAAAAGATTATATCCAATCCGCAAGGCTGTAATGATTGTAAATTAATAGTTTTCATGGGGGCTATTGGTGTCTTAGATTCATTGTATACTGGAGACAAGAAACTTGGTACATATTGGGTTAATTATTTAGATTCTTTAAACGGCTTTCAGGATGCAATGCGTAGTCAAGCAGTGGCAAGTTCGCCAAAATATAAAAGTTAATTCTTCTATCCTTGCTTCAAGTGTAAGGAGCAATTTGTTTAATGTATTTTGTGCCAGGTTAAGTCGCGCTGCAAACAATAGGCTTGTCGAGTTTCAGGCTCTATGCAAGCAAGCGTTACCCAGCCGTTTTTGAACAATTTTATAAGCACTTCTTCTTTTAAAATAACACTATCTATAAGATAGCGTGGTGCATAAACGACAGTCATCAGTCGTTGTGGTTCGTGGTACGATTGGCAATCTGTCGAATATACAGATTGCAGAGGTAAGCCATTCATTAGATCGCTAGCGTTACCTTGCATGATTCCAAACTTACCAGTAATGTTTTTGGTAATTTTACTGCCGCCACCATAAGCTACGTTATTGAGCGTTGAAAACAGATACTGCGTATTAATCCATTGCGCAACTATCATGGGGGCCGTTAGTATAGTTTTTAGTGATAAGCCATCAGAGTCTTGTTTATAATCATATGAATGCAAAAAAGCTCTACCTTCAAGATTGATATATTTTGTTAAAGAACGGGGCGCGACTATGAATGCAGCATTTCGTGCTAGACCCCATTCAGGACGTACTTGTGCCCAATCCTTACTGCGCGATATTGTATGCTTAACACTAGCAATCTTGTTCTTAACACCAAGTTCTTTACAACGCCATTCGCAGTTTAATGCTCTTGCTGTTTCAAGATCGATTTTTAAATTACGTAACGCTTCTGAATCTTTAGAGCTATACAATATTACTTCATCGGTTGTAGTGTTATGTTCTGCTGCTATAAAATAGGTATCTATTGGGATCACAAGGCCATTATTTGCCAATGTTTTTCGTACTTTTGTATCATTTAATATTTTAGCTAGAATACATGCATTTGCTGCCCCATGTCTTCCTCCGCAAGCACCGCAATCAAGTGCCGTAGCATAAGCATTATTTAGAGAAGTGCTTCCATGACCGCATAACACTACTATTGAAGAAAAATCTTTTGTTAGCCCAATCATTCTCAGCGCAGATTCAGCATATGTGCATTGATTAGTAAAATTTATATCCTCTGTTGAGTAATTTGTAGGCAGTAACGGTATGGGGCGCAAAATAGTCGAAATGCCACGTTTAAGATCATAGGCTGCTTGAGGGAAAAATGTACGAAGTGCCATCCATGCTCCGACATACAAACCTAATGTTTCTATGAGTGCAAATGGGGTAGTAAAGTTATATTTTAATGATTGATAAAACTTTTGAAGATTTTTATGAAACATATATCGATCATAAAACTTTTTGGATTGTTCTTTACTTGCAAAATGTTCTGTTTCGCAGACCTTATGTTTAGGTGTAAGAAGAACAGGGCAGGATGCATATGTCTCACTTTTCAGCTTATTATCTATACTAACTGGAATGCCAAAAAATCCAGCAAAGCCATAAGTCTCATAATTTCCTGTAGCCTCTAGAGCACGCCTAAATGGTTCAGAACGCACATCTATACAAAATACAAACTGTGCTACAGGCGTGATTTGTTCAGTTGGAGATTGTTTGACTATTTCTTCTACTAATGACTTTCGATATTTATTCTCACAAGCTTCAATATTGACCATTAAGCTATTTTCACGCATAGCGTTTGCTTGTGCATTTTGATGCCATTCAAGCAATTGCTTGGCCTCTGGCCATAGCAAACAAGTCGTGGCTAGACGAATTACAAGATAATCCTCTGGAGATACTTTATTGGTCACGTAGCTATCAGCATCTGACCAAGCAGTGCGAAATTTTATGTAACCGGCCCATCCAGATAGAGTCGTGAGCATCAAAGTTAAAAACTGCTCCCGATCTGGCATAGGTATTTTTAAATAGAGTAACAGCTCAGTGATTGCTTCCTCCGGGGACTCCGGTAATTGAGCAAGCCATTTTTGTTTTACAGCATCCTGTGAATGAAGATTTTCATCAAATTTGGCAACCCGTCTCCAAGCAGTATATAAGCCATATTTTCGCATAGGCATATAAATTGTTGCCTGTCCTTCATCAAAAAATGCTTGGAGCCACTTTATAGTTTCGCGGTTTATATCATGCATTGGCCCTGGTAGATCAGGTTGCTGGAAATAGGCAGCGCTTGCAATCAGAGCCTCTTCAATTGGTAACTCTTCAAAGCCATGTAGAGGGTTTATGGCAATCAAATTTTTTAGAGGCCAGAACGGAGCAATTTTTGCCCAACTTTTTTTAATTACGTCTTGCATCAAAATGAGCTCCTCACAAGTATTTATAATGGTTGCGGTGTGTGGTGATCGTGGCCTGATGCGGCTGGCTTGAATTGATTACTTGAACGTAAATTTTGACCATCCAGTCTGGCATAAAGATTGCATAATTTAGCTTATTAGCAAAAATTATTGCAAGCCAGGAGACAAAAAGCAAAACCATACCGAAGATATGGGCTAGATTTATTGGTTGAGGCTGCGGCAAATTCATAGGCGCAACTAGGTATTCAATACAATGCACGCTTAGCCCATAAACTCCGCCTAGTATACTTGCAGCAATAGCCGCTAAAGGCAGCCTTGATATAGGGCTTTTGCTTAATATAGACAAGGAAAATTGGCTTGATGCTATAAAAGAAATAAAAACAATTACCAGCGTAGTGTCATGGGCGAACCATTCCATGCTATTCACCCACGCAAAGCTATAGCTTCCTGCAATTCCACACAATAAGGCGCAAAAAAACGAAATTATGGACGGTGGATAAGCAAGATCAATTCGCTTTTCCTGCGCAGCACTGCCACTAGCTAGAAATAAATATGCCTTAAACAATCCATGCCAACATAGATGCGCCACAGCCGCCGGAAATAAACCAAGACCACATTGCGCTAGCATATAGCCCATTTGCGCCATTGTGGAACAAGCTATCATACGTTTTATATCGTTTTGTACTAATTTCCATAAGGTGCCAATTAGTGCTGTTGTAAGTCCAATAACGAAAATTATGGTTAGGATCTTTGGCGTATTTATATACAGTGGTGCAAAACGTACCAACAGAAATCCTCCACCATTGACCAGTCCTGCATGCATAATAGCAGATACAGGCATTGGTGCGTTCAACGAACTAAGCAGCCATTTGTGAAATGGCCAAATAGCTGACTGCGTCATTGCACCCAACAACAAAAACAGCAAGCCATATAATATAATAAAAGAATCAGCATTATAATTATTAATAAGCTTTATAGAAGTCTCACCTGTAGCTGCATAGAGCAAAAAGAAACCACAGGTAATAAAGACAAATCCAAGCATATATATTTTTGCCGTAAGCATGCCAGAAGCTTTTGCTGCTTGCCAAGTTGACTTGTGGATCATAAGAACTACTAAGGTGGCGTTACTTAAGCACCATGCCAACAAAAGGACTAACAAGTTATCAGCAGACACCATGACTATTAAACATGAAACTAGCAATGCAACTAATGAGAAGAATTTATTATAGTTAGAATCTCCTTTCATGTAGCGAAAGGCAAAGCTGCTTACGGTAATGGCTATGAAACTAATCAGAAACGTCATAATAATCGCCAGTGGATCAAAATTGAAGAGATTAGTTATAGGATTTGTTGTCATCAAGCTTCCTCTCGAGATATTAGCAAAATTATATTCACGTAACTTATGATATAAATTCCTCTAATACAAGTGAAATCGAATGAAAATCTTAATTGAAGAACCAAATATACCCATTTAAATAACTTGCAAAAACAAGCCACAGCGAATATGGCATCAGCAATAAACTAATGGTTCTGATTGTATCTTTAGCGAAGAAAATTGTAGCTAGAGTCAAAAGTGTTAGAGTTAAAATCAATATTAAACTAAATGCAAGCCATTGGAATTGGAAAAAAATAGGACTCCATGCCCAATTCATCAGCATCTGCGTTATAAAGCAATATAGGGCCGGTTTAACCTTCTGGTTAAGTCGATTCTGCCATAATAGATATGCTGCTAGCGCAAGCAGAACATACAAAATAGGCCAAACAATAGCAAATAAAATGGCTGGGGGAGTTAAACTTGATTTAGTAAGATTATCATACCAAGGATGAATATTGTTTTGTGTTATAACCCCAAGATAAGCTCCGATGATCTGAAAAAATATGATCCATAATAAAATCTTAACCCATCGATTTTGCATAAGATAAATCCTTACTTTTATGCGTTGCCCATTTCTGGTACTAGAGTTTTGAGCAACGTGTTTAGTTTACTAATATCATACGTATTACAAGCAGCTTGGAATTGCCGCAATGTTTGTAATAATTCTGCCCATACATATTTATCGGGTCTTGCACGCAGAATTTTTACATGATGTGTAGGCTCTAACTGTTCTTTATCGTAAAATAATTCTTCATATAGTTTTTCGCCTGGTCTTAGATCAGTATATTTAATCTCGATGTCAATTCCTGGGCGTTTACCTGCTAGGCTAATCATATGCTCTGCTAATGCACGAATTTTAATCGGTTCGCCCATATCTAATACAAAAATCTCCCCACCGGTACCAATCGCCATAGCTTGCAATATTAACTGTGCAGCTTCCGGGATGGTCATAAAATAGCGAGTTATTTCAGGGTGTGTAACTGTTACTGGGCCACCATTGTCGATTTGTTGTTTAAATATAGGTACTACACTGCCAGCTGAGCCTAAAACGTTACCAAATCTTACAGTAGTAAATCGCGTAATATTTTGCTCGTTAAGGCTTTGGCAAATGATTTCAGCTGCACGCTTGCTAGCACCCATGATATTTTCTGGATTAACTGCTTTATCTGTAGATACTAAAATAAACTGTTTAACCATATGTTTAATTGCTGCTTGCGCTAGTATTTGTGTGCCTAATATATTATTCGCCACTGCTTCACGAATTTGGCTTTGTAACATCGGTACGTGTTTGTATGCCGCAGCATGAAAAATAATTTCTGGTTTATGTACAGCTAATATTTGATTTACTGCAACTTCATCTCTAATATCAACTAAATATTTATGTAGTATTAAATTAGGAAATTTTGTTTGTAGCTCTTGTTCAAGAGTAAATAAATTAAATTCGCTGTTTTCAACAGCGATTAATTCGCGCGGCCCGATAGCGCTTACTTGACGGCATACTTCAGAACCAATTGATCCACCAGCGCCGCTGATTAAAACTGTTTTATTACTTAAAGCTGCTTTGATACTGGTCCAATCTAATTGCACTGGTTCGCGGCCAAGTAAATCCTCTAATGAGATTTTGCGTAATAGATCGACTGTAACTTTGCCAGCAGCGATTTGCTCCAGTGCTGGTAAAGTGTGCACCGGTAGTTGTAGCTTTTCACAAATAGCCATGATATTGCGTACGCTTAAACTGGAAGCTGAAGGGATTGCAAAAATTATTAGCTCAACTTTATATTTTTTTACTACGTTAGGTATGTCAGAACAACGCCCGACAACGCGAATGCCATGGATTTCTTGCCCTTGTTTGTTAGATTTATCATCGACCAAAGCTACTGGTTTATAAGTATTGGTACGTAACATATCGCGGACTAAACTTTCGCCGGCGCTACCAGCACCAATTATTAATACGCGTTGCGAGTTTGATACGTTCTGTTGTTTCAAAAAATCGCGCAATACGCGTAACGTAAAACGTGATGCAGATAACATGGCTATGAGTAAAATAATATACAATGGCACAATAGAGCGCGGCAGGCCCGGTAATTTATTCACAAAATGTAAAGTTATCAGTAATAACAAGCCACATAAAATCGCAGTTTTGATAACTTTACTGATATCATGTAACGAAGCAAAACCCCACATGCTACGGTACGAGCCAATGATAAAATAACTTATAGTTTGTAAAACTAAGGCATATGGAAGTATTCGCAGTGCTTGGCTTAAAGACTCAGCGGGGATCTGTTCTAGATTAAATCGTAGCCAGTAGGCACCAAACCAGGCAATAGGGATCAAGAGAATATCGTGCAGGATTACTATTAACCGGTTAAATTTATTCATTTGGCTGTCTAATTTTGTGTTGAGTTCAAGTGTTTTAGGTTAATACTTTTACGGTTAAATTGCTAGTTAGAAGTTTACCTGCCTAAGCGCCAAATTTTCTCGGCACGGCTGCCAAGCAGCCATAAGCTAATTGCTAGAATCGCAAAAAACACTGCTTTATGCAAGCCGACCCAGAAATATTCAAAATACCTGGTATATAGATTTATAAACAAAAATGTAAGCCCAAAACCCTTAGTTAAGCCTTCGTCATATCTTAAGCCGTGCCAAACAGCCGCACAGGCTACTAAGCCAAATATCAAAGACCAATGAAACAATTCGATTTGTTTTATTTTATACCACACACTTATATCAGTATAATTGCCAAAAATAGATAATATCCATAGGGCAATAAACAAATATAATAGCCCCATGCTCAACGTAGCTCGATATAAGTCTTTAAATTCCGGGACTAATTCTAAAGCTAAAGCTGCTGCTGTGAGTAATCCGCCGAATAATACAAATCGCAACGGATAATTCATACCTAAATAATATGCTCCCCAACCAGACATGTAGCCAGTTTCAGCGCCAAACCATGAGCCCAAAGACAGCAGCGCAAATACCCAGATTAAATTTGATTTAAAATAATATCCTAGTATGGCGTATATGATAAAAGTAAAAAACATTAATAAATTTAATTGTTCAGCTTGAATGTCGAGCGCAATGCACAGCTGAGTTATCGCAAAACCGGTAAACAGTATCCCAATAAATACGATAATTTCGTTACTGTAGATTTTTTCTGGATACTTGATTTTGCGGAGCGCACCGTAGCTATAAAAACAAGCTGCGATCGCGGATAAGCCCGCGCATTTGAGACTTGCCGGTGCAGAAAAAATAATGGCTAGCATGGCTAACAAGATATTATCTGATAACACCGCACCTATAGAAATAAGCAAGCAGATTAAAGCTGTAAATAGCGCAAACTTGGCTAACTTTTGCCAATCGAAACTAGAGATCTGGATATCAGCAATTAAAGAGTTAGCTGTGTTGTCATCCAGCATGCCTTTGTCGCGCCATTCTTTGATTGCACTATTAACAACCGTTGCTTTCTTTCTAGGTAATTGCATATGCAGTATCCATGTTCTGGTGCTAACGTCAGTATAGTCAGGCAGTATGTATAAAGTGTAATTATTAGGTGTAGAACTGCGAAATAAAATTATAATCATTTAAATTGAACTTACGTCAGCAACCATAGTCCAATAACCTAGTTATGAGATTATTGAAAAGGGGAACAATTATGAGCGGCATGACAAGTTTAAAAGGTCAACTTTCAGACGGTATTACAAGTATTGTGGGAGCCTTCGACAGTAAAAAACAATTGAAAGTATCAGCCAAAATGGTAGATTCACAGGCTTCTGATAATTGGGGAGAGCTTAAGGAATATATGTACGCTGCAATGTTTCTTCGAAACTCGGCGTTGAGCGAAATTGCAGCGGGTTATGGTATATCAGTTATGTATCCAATTAACCAAGCAGACTTCGACAAGATGTCCAAAGAGTTTACAGCTTCTATTAATAATTTTCACAAAATTAAAGAGGATAATAAGGTACAACTAGCTAAGTTTTTAGCATTACAAATTATTACTAATCGTATTGATAGTTCAAACATTGAGCAAAAAAATAAAGATCTAATTGCCAAAACGATAACAGATATGATTGAAAGAAAAAGCCCGGTATTGAGAAAAGCAGTGGCAGCAAATTATATAGACCCTACTCTTGACGAGTACGTTACTAACAACGTTATGGTTAAAGAAATGGCTGGTGGGCTTTTAAGCAAGAAAAATCCACTGCGAGTAGCTGCCGGAGCTGTAGCACAAAATATGACAGGGCTTGTTACTGGCCATAAATCGATTAAGCATCAATTATTTGATACGGTTAAAGATGCCTTCGATTTAGTTGAAACTACAGAAAAGAAAAAATCTATGCTTGATGTGGCGCCCAAGGCCATGGTTAAAGGGCAAGATTTTACAGCACATAGACAAATAGTGCGTGAGGCACTAGGCCAAATATTTTTTCATCCAGATGTAGCTGCGATCATTTTCGATGGTAAATACAATAGTAAACAAACACTGCTAAGTGAAGATCAAGTTGCAACTTTGCAAGCATTATTAAATGATGCATATATAGTTGCAGAGTTTAATGGGTTATTAAAAAAAATAATTGAACAACTGGTAAACTTCCCAAAATTAACAGGCGATAAAAATGATGTGGTTCAATTAGCGATCAAAAAGCTGTTCGCCAATCAGAACTTAGTGGCAAAAATTACCGAAATAGTTGGCGGTAAAGTGAATACAGGGTTATCTCAAGGTATTGCAGGCAAAGATGCAGCTCTTGTTGCCCAAATCAAACAAAAGGCTGCGTCCCCGTCCGCGTCCGCTGCTAGTATTACTAAGAGAGATCCAAGTCCTGATAGGAAACCACCGGTTACTTTTGCTGCACAGTCATCAGAACAAAACTCAAGAAAGCCACCACCTCCCCCCCCTAAGCAGCAGATACAGGGTAACGCTAATTCACAAGGGGTGCTGGCACCCCAATTACAACCCAGAAAGCCTGGTGACAAGAAAACTTAACCACAGTTGCTAATCGCAAAACGGGCGCTAGACCAATACAGCGCCCGTTTTTCTTGCTGTTAGTTTTATGACTTTTCGTTAAATTAGCTTATAATGATATACATACACGGATTATTAGTTAATAAAACCTAGTATAATCAGACCAGCAACATAAACGGTAATAATAATATGTCAAAGCAATATGGTGACTACAAGCTACCACGCTCTTTGCGCGCCACGTTGGGCGCACTGTGTATCGTGTTGCCATTGCATACTGCGCTGTCGAGTATTATGCCAGATGCTGACGGCAAAGATGATAGTGAAGTCATAGTGCAGCGGATTAGAGAATCTTTAGCTACTAGCGGTTTAGTATCGGTAGAGCAACACACGGGGCGTTTATTATTTAACCCGGTCTTAGATAAGCTGCATGGCATGGCGCTCAAACAAAAATTCTTTCTACCAGGCATGGTGGTAAGTCAAAAAACCGGTTTAAAATTAGTTGCTGAGCTGCCGTTTTCTTGTTTTATGCTGTCAGCGCACGAATTATCAGACGAACATTACAAAGATTATCGACAACACGAAACCTTACGTTATATTCGTGATGTTAAAGAATTTCCAGTATCTAGAGCTTTGATTTGTGAGACCATGGGAACTATGACTAAACAGTGGCGCACTAATTTATCTCTGGATGAAAATACTGAACCTTTTGTGTTTGAAGAGCACGTTAGTCTATCCGGCGAACGGTTTTACTATTATTTAAATAACGACGGTTCATTTGAGATGTATATGTAATCGTTAGGCAAATAAAGTCTCATCAATTACTTCACATAAACAGTGTAACATTAAAATATGCGACTCTTGTATACGCGAAGTAACTTTAGCTGGTATACATATGTGCACATCACTTTCTAACAAGTGTTCAGTTAATTTACCACCACCTTTGCCAGTTAAAGCTATTACCCGCATGTTCTGCTGGTGTGCAGCTTGTACAGCCATAATTATATTATCGGAGTTGCCGCTAGTGGTTATAGCCAATAATACATCGTTGTTTTGGCCTAAGGCTTGGATCTGTTTAGAAAATACATGGTTGTAACCATAATCGTTAGCTATAGCGGTAATTGTCGAGGTATCGGTGTTGAGCGCTATCGCAGGCAGGCTTTTCCGTTCGCGTACGTAGCGGCCTAGCAATTCAGCAGAGAAATGTTGAGCGTCAGCTGCAGAACCACCATTCCCACAACAGAGAATTTTATGCCCTTGTTGCAAACAGGCAGCCATCATTTGCCCAGCCGCCGCAATCTTTTCTGGCAGTTGCGCCAATACAGCAATTTTAGTTTCAATGCTGTCGTTAATTTGTGCTTTTATGCTATCAATAATATTCATCATTATAATATTCCTCGATTATACCCCTAGTTTCAAGCCTGATTTCATGCCAGGGGGGCTTTGTTGTTTAAAATGCTGTGATTGTCTGGCATATACCGCGTTATTGCAATAGGTATTCCAGGGACCTAATAGCTGCTGTAAAGCAGCATAAAAGTTATCTTCATGGCTAAAGCGCGCAAACACGTCATTCAAGTTATAAGCAAAAACATACAATATATCAATTAAAGGTGCTTTATTATGCCACATGGTTCGCAAATTAATCTGTAAGCTGATTAAAGTTTGAATTTTAAGATCATTAAAATCAGCGAACCCATTATAAACAATATTTTTAGTCACGTTATTTATACCATCCATAATTAGATGACGCAAATTATGATGAAAATTTATGGTTTGTTGCATAATCTTGTTGGGGAAATAATATTGCTCTAGCTGTTCAATTTTTATATCAGGTTGAGCGAATAATTCAGTTAAGGTCTCTTGCAAGTTATTTTTTGCATCATCCATTAGATCCCCATTACATAGTTCATAAATTTTTAGATACTGGCATGTAAGTTGTAATCGTATTAATGAATTTATGGTTATGCATTGTTCAGCGGCATTACCAATATTTAAATTATTTTTATGGCTGTCGGATAATATAAAATGCAAAGAGGCGTTAGCTTGATTCGCAAAGCTTAATATATTATGCAGAAATGCCTTGGCTTGTGGGTAGGTTTGAAGTATATTTCCCAGTTGAGTATTATACTTGTTAAATTTGTTGGCATATATTTCGCGCGCCAATTCTGGATAGATAAGGGCTAACTTGCAAAATACGTTTGGCAATTTTTCACGTTTTTCTGGGTCAATTGTGCATAAGCTGAGAATGATGTTGGCGACATGTTGGCCATAGTTATGCATTATACCAAAATAAAAATGTGGACGTAAATATTGTTCATAATTAGCATTTAGAATTTCAAAATTGAAAATCCAGCCAAATTCTTTAGTATATGTTTGCACCGGATATAACATTTGCCGGATAGAAATTCCGCAAGAAAATGCATCGTTTTTAAGGTTGAAATTTTTGGCGGTTTTAGCTTGTAATTCGGGCGCAGCATATGCAGCTGTGCCTCCTAATGTACCATAGTCTATGGCTTTTTCCGTAGCAAAAAAACGTGCCTCTTCTAAATCTAAGATTTTAATCTCGTTATCATTAACTAAAATATTTTCGGGCTTTATGTCTAGATGGATTAGACCATAATTATGAAATGATATGGTTTCTAAAAGGACAGCTAAAACTGACCGCATATATTGGGTTTTTTTGTCGTCATTTATGCGTATTAGTGCTTGCAAAGAAGTTTCATTATAGAGTGAGCTCTCATTGATAATCCAATCAAAGCCATCTTGCCATGAGCTATATTCTAGTAATATATAACTTTTTGCTGTCTCTGGTGCTTGTTTATATGGTTGTAAATAAGTGCGAAATTTAATTAAACACCAATCATTAGTATGTAATAAATTAAGCTCTTGTGCCATAGCATAATTGATACTATATGGAGCAAATCTGATTTTTATTAAACAAACTGCAATTTTGTTAGTATTAGGTTTTTTGTATAGTGCGAGCTTGATCTTTTTATAATAAGTTTTGTTGACGTTGCCAGCATTGAAGTTATACTCTTTTATTTTTTCAGGTATGTTCCCCTCCGTATATTTGGGAATTAAAAACGCTTGACCATGAATCATTATGGCTGAAATTGGCAGTTCTGTTTGATAATTATAGGAAAAATATGGAACGTTTTTTTTACATTTGTTGTTGTGCGTTTAGCGTGAAATTTATCAACAAATGGCTGCTGTAAGGCAAAATTTTCAATCGTGTTGATCATGTCTAATAATTCTTTTTCAGTCCATGGTTGCGTAAGTTTCCAACCGTTAGGCATGACGAACGCATCATTCTCAAATCCCATTTAGAAGTACCCCTAGCTTAACGTGTAATTAATATTATTCTGACGCTGCCAAAGATAACCTAAAATTGTAAAATTGTAAAAAAACCAAGCAAGTCATTTTGTTGACTGCCGCAAAATTAAGGATACTAGCTGAGCCTGATTGTATTTATGCTAGCAAGCACTAAACAGGTAAATGAGGAATGATCATGACGCTAAGCAATATGACTGTAGCTGAGCGAATCGCATATTTAAAAAATATTTTCGCCAATTTTGGCATTACAATAGCTGATAACTCCGCAATGCATATGGCTATTAGTTCGGAGTTTGGACGCGGCAAGCGCAGCGTTTTAAATCAGATACTACATGATTTACAACACGAAACTGATGCCAGTCAAATATGTATTTGCATTGGTAACGCCTTGGTAAAAAATTTCAAACAACAACAAATGTTAGCTGTTGGCGTCGTTATGCGCGATAGGCTGCCGAGTGTATTTAAAATTATAGATATACGGCAACAGACCTCTAAACGGACACAATCTTTAGAGCAATTGCTTTTGCATTTTGAAGCTAAAATAGAGCCTAATCATCGATTGCAACGCATGTTAGCTGCAGCAAGATCGCAACTAAAACACAATTTAGAACTACAAGCTGCTGGCAAAGTAGCCGCAGACATTGGTATTATTTTTAATCTGCAAGACTTGCATAAAAGCGGTAAAATATTGCAATGCCTAACACCGGCGTTATTAGCACTAGATCAGCCAGATATGTTATTAGAGCAGAAAATTAATTTTTGCGTCCAAGCCTTATCTAGCATAAGTCGCGAATTAAATAAGGCAAATTTAAGCAAGATCGCTGGTATCATTGATAATGTACATTGGTTAGCTAAAGTTACTTTACCCGAACTGAGCGATCCAGCAACCATCGAGCAAGCTTTAGGCAACTTGGGTTTGTGCTTTGGTACCATAACGATGCAAAATTTACGTAAAAAATTTCAAGCCTTGGGATTGACTGAGGAAGAAGTAATACAAGTAATTTATGTCAAACAAGCTAGCTTGGCATTACCTAAGTCAGATTTGGAATTATTAGCTGTGACCCAACAAAACAAGCAGTATGCTGCCGCTTGTAGCTTGATCGCTAAATTAGGCCAAGAAATTAAGAATAATGAACTAGAACGCATTGGTCTAGCTGGTTTATGCCTAATAAGCATGCGACAAACATATTGTGAAGTAAAAACCAATAATATTAATCCGGCTAATTTTAGTGAGTCTTTAGGTTTGATGGTTTCAACCATTGGTATTTTAACCAACAATCAAACTGTAGCTACAGTTGGCGCATGTATTATTGAAGGCGTACAAGCATACGTTGGTCTCATGGCAGTTCCAGGAGGAGCGACTATTGCAGTACCGTTGGCGGTTTGTTCAGTACTGAGTAAATATTTAATTGGCAAAAAGCATAATACGGATCCAACAGCATTAGCTAGTGATACATTATTGCCCAAAATTATGTTGCAGCTAATTCAACTCCAGCAAGAAATGCGGCAACAGTTTGATCATTTATACAAATTACTGCATGAACAACATTTAGAATTACTAAATGCCATGGACCAAGGCTTTGCGAATCTAGCAAATTTTATGCAGTCCTATAATGTGCAAACGCTACAAGCTATTTGGCACTTAGATAGCAAATTAGATATGCTGTATTTTGGCTTAAGCAAAGAGTTTACTGATCTATATTTAGAATATATTCGTGATCCGATTGATGAAATTAATTTTTTTGCTCGTTATGAGCAGGGGGATAGTCAAAAATTACAAAAACATAAGATGAAATTAAGTATGTGGATGTTGTTTAAAGCGAAACATCATAAAGTAAATGGTAGAGATTTAATTGCTAATTTAGAACACACAGCTGGATTGGCCTCGTATGTGGCGCTAGTTTTGGATAAAACTACAGACTATGACAGCGTGTTAGGTATGGTTAATCGCTATGTGAATCTTGAATTTGCGCAAAATCTGCCCGAAGAGCTGCCGCATATTCCAACATGGATTATGGCGGTTAATACGTATATTTTATTGTTAACAGATTATCGGGACTATTTGGACCTTAAAGAACAAGAACTACAAATTATAGCTGATATTATATCAGTAGGCGAAAAAATAACTGAATTTGTCAAACAATTAGCTAGCGATGATTCGTTGTGGGACCAAATGTCTAAAGCTATAGAGCAACAACTAAATAAAGCTAAAGTAGAATATAACAAGATAGCTCTAGATATATCTGCAAATTATTTAGATGATTTGGCTTTGTTAATTCAACAAACAGCTGATAACATGCTGTTGCAAAGCATGCAAGCAAAATCCGCGCCTGCTGCTGAACAGTTAGAGCCGTTTGAGATGTTTGACATAGACATAACTACTGTCTGGCGTAGATATTTGGTATCGCACATCCCGGCTGAGTTTAAATTGGCTGAAGCACAAGGTTTAGGTAGCTTGCAGATTACGGTGACTATAGATCCGACAGTGAATAACTTTGTCCATTTGCGTTTGCCATATACACATAATTTATTGCCCAATACGGGGCGCGATGTCTTATACCGGCTAGATATTCATTTTAAACAACCGCAACATGAGCAGCCATTTAAATTATTGACCGGTTGGTTTGCATATGATTTAGTTAGTGCGTATAAGCGCTTTGAAGAATATTATCGATATAAATTTAGACCAAGTTTGCGCCACACGCGGTATTTATGGATTAGTTGTAATGGTAAACGTAATCAAGTTGCAGGCAATAATGATACCGATACTGACAAACTGGTAGACTATATTCGGCTGGCTGATACCTATAAAAACTGGTGGCAGCATGTGCAGCCAGTCAATGATCCAGAAGTTATGTCCAGGTTAAAAGAAAATACAGTATTTTATGCCACACATAAGCCCATGTTAGAACTAGATCAATGTGTACAAGTAGATACTACTATTATTGCAATATTGCAGCAGCAGTTACAAACGCAAATTCAGCAGCAAATTAGCATACAACGGACTAAAGTTGCAGCTGCTTTACAGGCTAGCTGTGTGTTGCAACAAAGTTTGGGCAAAATAGATGCCTACAATTCGGTGTTTAATGTATTCAAACAAATTATGCAGAGCACCGATCGGTACGTTGCCTTAAGCGCAAAATTCGCAGAAATAATAAGCGATTTGCCAAAAACGGACAATATGCACAGAAATTTTAATGCCGAACTGAATGCTCTATGGGATATACAGCCTAAAATGCCAGATCGTGTTAATTTTACGCATGGTTTGTTCTATCAAAAGATTCAGCATACCTTGGCTAGTTTACAATTGTTGGCAAACAGTTTCCGTCCGACTATTAGATTTAATCGTTAATTGGTATACTTGCTGCGCTATCGCAGCTTGTAACTATTGTGTTATTTGTATAACTTTGCAGAGGGGAGTATTTATGCTGATCGCCGAGAGTGATATTAAAATCGCGATTATTGGTTTAGGGTATGTAGGTTTGCCCTTAGCAGTGGCGTTTGGTAATAAATTTCCTACGGTTGGCTTTGATATTAACGAGCCGCGCTTACAAAAACTTAAGCAAAATATCGATTATAATCAAGAAGTCAGCACCCAAGAGCTGCAAGAAGTTAAGAATCTAGCATTTACGTCCAACACAGAAGATCTAGCCAGCTGCAACGTATATATAGTTACGGTCCCAACGCCAATTGATAGTCATTGTAATCCAGATTTAACGCCGTTAATAAAATCTAGCACTACGCTGAGTAAAGTTTTATGTGCTGGGGATGTGGTGGTATACGAATCTACCGTATATCCAGGGGCCGTTGAAGAGGTCTGTGTGCCAATTTTAGCTCAAGGCTCTGGTCTCGTATTTAATAAAGATTTCTTTGCCGGCTATAGTCCAGAACGTATCAATCCAGGCGACAAGGCACGTAAACTGGCTGATATATTAAAGATAACCTCTGGCTCCACACCAGAAGCTGCAGATTTTATTGATTACTTATATAAAACAATAATAACCGCCGGTACGCATAAAGTAAGCTCGATCGCGGTAGCAGAAGCGGCCAAGGTTATAGAAAATACTCAGCGTGATTTAAATATTGCGCTAATTAACGAACTAGCAATTATTTTTAATAAACTAAATTTAGACACGGAAGAGATTTTAAATGCAGCAGCAACGAAATGGAACTTTATACGTTTTAACCCGGGTCTAGTAGGCGGCCATTGCATAGGAGTTGATCCGTATTATTTAACCTATAAAGCTCAGGCTATAGGTTATCATCCAGAAGTCATTTTGGCTGGTCGGCGCATCAATGATAATATGGGCAAGTATGTAATTTCTGAAGTAATTAAAAAAATGTTAGCACGTAAAATCCACGTGTCAGGGGCGCAAGTATTAATTTTAGGCTTTACGTTTAAAGAAGATTGCCCAGACTTTAGAAATACGCGGGTGATAGATATGGTGCAGGAATTAACTGAATATGGTGCTAATGTCAGCGTTTATGATCCACTAGTAAATGTGCAACATGCTACAGCTGAATACAAGGTATCGTTGATTAACAAATTAGAAGATAATCAATATGACGCAGTAATCTTGGCAGTGGCACATAAAGAGTTCAAAGAAATGGGGGCAGCAGCGCTTCGTCGTTTAGGCAAAACTACGCATGTGTTATATGATGTAAAGCATATATTACCGCAGGCGTTATCTGATGGTCGTTTATGAAAATATTAGTTACCGGCGTAGCCGGCTTTATTGGCTTTCATGTAGTGCATCGCTTATTGGAACAAGCAGTAACGATAGTTGGGGTTGATAATTTAAATAGCTATTACGATGTAAAGCTTAAAGAAGCAAGATTAGCTAAATTGGCCTCCCATAAATACGGTTTTAAACATGAATTTGTTAAACTAGATATTAGTGATCAAGCTGCTATGGATAGTTTATTTGCCAAGCACAAGTTCGATCGCGTCATTCATCTGGCGGCACAAGCAGGCGTTAGATATTCAATTGAAAATCCGCAAGTCTATGTACAAAGCAATATCGTAGGGTTTTTAAATATATTAGAAGGTTGTCGTCAGCATGCTGTCCAGCATTTAGTGTACGCATCTTCTAGTTCAGTATATGGCCTAAATTCTGAGTTGCCATTTTCTGAGCATAAATCAGTCAATCACCCATTGTCATTTTATGGTGCAACTAAGCGTTCGAATGAGATCATGGCGCATAGCTATAGTAGCTTATATAATTTACCTACTACTGGTTTGCGTTTCTTCACGGTCTATGGACCATGGGGACGCCCAGACATGGCGTTGTTTAAATTTACTAAAGCCATCTTAGCGGACGAAGCCATCGATGTATTTAATTATGGGCATCATTTACGAGATTTTACTTTTATTGATGATATAGTCACGGGAATTATCAAAATATCAGAACAACCTGCGACGTCTAATCCGCAGTTTGATACTGGTAAACCCGATCCTGCTACTAGCTCTGCGCCGTGGCGTTTATATAATATTGGTAATAATAATCCAGTACAATTAACTACTTATATAGAACTAATTGAAAGCTATTTAGGTAGAAAAGCCAAACTGAATTTATTACCGCTACAAGCTGGCGATGTGCCGGATACTTATGCAGATGTGACGGCTTTAGAGCAGGCCGTAGGCTATAAGCCAACCACAACTGTGGTTGACGGTGTAAAAGCTTTTTTGGATTGGTATATGGAATATAATGCATGTGCGGAATAGCCGGATTTTGGGACACGCGACAACGTAGTAGCACTGAACAGTTACAAACTGTTGTCACGCAGATGCGCGATACACTTGTGCATCGTGGCCCAGATGGTGCTGGTAGTTGGGTAGATGCAAATATCGGGATTGCTTTTGGACACCGGCGTTTAGCTATTTTAGATTTAACGGCATCCGGCCAGCAACCGATGCTATCTAATAGCAAACGTTATGTAATAACTTTTAATGGTGAAATTTATAACCACCAAGAAATAAAACAACAATTAGCGGCAGCTGGGCACACACCTATATGGCGTGGCCACTCAGACACGGAAATAATTTTAGTTGCTTTTGAGGTCTGGGGTATACAACCAGCACTAGAAAAATTCGTCGGCATGTTTGCGATCGCTTTATGGGATCAACAAGAACAATTATTATATTTATTGCGTGATCGTTTGGGTGAAAAACCTTTATATTTTGGCTGTGTGGACAATTATTTTTTATTTGGCTCAGAGCTAAAAAGCCTTAAAGCGCATCCTGCTTGGCAGCAAAATATTAATCGCGATGCTGTAGGTTTGATGATGCGGTATAATTGTATCCCCGCGCCCTATACTATTTATGAGAACATAAAAAAATTAGAGCCTGGGCAGTTTATAGTAGTAAATAAAAACCTAAATATTACCCAGCAAGTGTATTGGGATTTAAAAGCCATAATCAATAATCCAACCCATATAAATAATTTTGCTACGCCTATAGATGCCGTAGATGCTTTAGAAGTTAAATTATCACAGGCGATAAAACAACAAATGGTAGCAGACGTACCGTTGGGTGCTTTCTTATCTGGTGGTATAGACTCTTCGACTATTGTCGCGCTAATGCAGGCACAAAGTGCTCAGCCGATTAAAACTTTTACCATTGGCTTTGCCGATGCAAATTATAATGAAGCGATACAAGCCAAAGCAATTGCTGCACATTTAAACACACAGCATACAGAATTATATTTATCACCTGAACAAACGCGGGATATTATTCCAGATTTAGCTAGTTTTTATGATGAACCATTTGCTGATTCATCGCAGATCCCTACGTATATAGTTGCAAAATTAACTCGGCAGCATGTAACGGTAAGCTTATCCGGTGATGGTGGTGATGAATTATTTGCCGGCTATAACCGCTATAACTGGGTGCCGGCTATATGGAGCAAAGTATCGCTATTACCGCTGCCAGTGCGTAGTTTAGTAGCAAAAATACTTATGCTGTTACCGCCAAATATGTGGGATAAAATATTTAATTTATTACAACCATTGCTACCTAGTTTTGCGCAACAGCGTAATCCTGGCGATAAGATGCATAAATTGGCCCGCATCTTAGATTCTAAATCGCCGCAGGAAATATATCATAAATTAATTTCCCATTGGTATGATCATGAACAGTTAGTTTCGCAAGCAAAGCCATCGGAGCTGTTATTAACAGATCTAAACCAAGCTCTAACTAGCAAATCTTTTATTGAGTCAATGATGTATATCGACAGCCAGCGTTATTTGCCGAATGATATATTAGTAAAAGTTGATCGCGCAGCAATGGCGGTAAGCCTTGAAACTAGGGTGCCATTTTTAGATCACCGGGTAGTAGAATTCGCGTGGTCATTGCCCATGGATTTAAAAATTCGCCATGGCCAAAACAAGTGGATCTTGCGCCAGGTATTACAACGTCATGTACCACTAGAGTTATTTAATCGTCCGAAAATGGGTTTTGGCGTGCCGATTGATCTTTGGCTACGTGGACCGCTTAAAGCCTGGGCTAATGATTTACTCAGCGATTCCATGTTAGCTAAACATAATTTGCTAGATTATCAATTAATTCAACAAAAATGGCAGGAGCATCAGTCAGGGAGCCGCAATTGGCAATATCATTTGTGGGATGTGCTAATGTTTCAATCTTGGTATGAGGCGAATTATGGCTAAAATCATAGTAATTGGTAGTCATCCAGAATCGCTAGTTAATTTTCGTAAAGAAATGTTACAGCTGTTAGCTCAACAAAACCAAGTGTTAGTGCTAGTCCCAGATGCCAATGCAAAAATTATACAAGATTTAGATCTGATGGGGATAGAATATAAAAATATAAAATTATCTCGCACAGGTTTAAACCCGCTCGCAGACTTAGCTACCTTGAAGCAATTGTATTCAATATTTAAGCAAGTACAACCAGAACAAGTTTTTGCCTATACTAGTAAACCGATAATATTTGGTTTATTAGCCGCCAAGTTAGCAGGGGTTAAACAAACTTTTGCCATGATTACAGGTCTGGGATCATATTATATTTATTCTGATATTAAGTCTTTAATTATTAGACTGGTTATGAGTATTTTATATAAATTAGCGTTATTGGGTAATACGATAGTATTTTTTCAAAACCCGGACGACAGACAAGATTTTGCGCAATACCGGATTTTTAATAGTCCTGATCGTAGTGTAATGATCAACGGTTCTGGCGTTAATATTAAGCATTTTCAGCCAGCGGTCATGACGACACAAAACATAAATTTTTTACTTATTGCCAGATTTATTCAAGCTAAAGGTATTTTTGAATATCTAACTGCGGCAGAGCAAATTAAACAGCAATATCCGCAAGCAAATTTTTTATTGGTGGGTTGGGCGGAAAATAAAGACGAGGCTATTAGCGCGGAGTTTTTGCAGACTTATATTAATAATAAAACAATTACCAATCTAGGCAGACTATCTGATGTGCGAACGGCGTTGGCGCAGGCCAATGTATTTGTTTTGCCTTCGTATCGTGAGGGTACGCCGAGAAGTGTACTTGAAGCTATGGCCTCTGGTTTGCCGATTATTACTACTGATGTGCCAGGATGTCGTGAAACGGTTATTGATGGTGACAACGGATTTTTGGTGCCGGCTAAAAACATAGCAGCGCTGCGCTTGGCAATGGAAAAATTTATTTTAAACCCGCACTTGATTATTAGTATGGGGCAACGTAGTCGCGAACTTGCTGTAGCTAAATACGATGTTAATAAAGTTAATAGCGTAATTTTACAGGCGATGGGATATCAATATGCCTAGAATATTAGAATTTATCTGTGCATTAATATTACTAATTATACTCATGCCATTTTTGCTAATAGTAGCGAGTATAATTTATCTGACTATGGGGCGCCCAGTGCTGTTTTCGCAGCAACGCCCGGGGTTAAATAGTAAAATATTTACGGTGTATAAATTTAGAACCATGCATAAAGGCTCTGCCGCTGATGGCTTGCGCATTACACTATTAGGTAAGTATTTGCGTAAATTAAGTATTGATGAATTGCCACAGTTGTATAATGTGATTATCGGTGATCTAAGTTTTGTTGGTCCACGGCCACTATTGATCGAATATTTGCCGCTATACTCACCTGAGCAAGCACGTCGGCATTTAGTCAAGCCGGGGATTACTGGTTGGGCGCAAGTTAATGGTCGTAATTCGATTACTTGGGACGAAAAGTTTAAGCTGGACGCTTGGTATGTAGATCATAAATCGTTTTTATTAGACTTAAAAATTATCGCTTTAACCATAATTAAAGTATTTACCGCGCAAGATATTAGTTATAAAGATCAACCTACTATGCACAGATTTACCGGGAATTAAAACTATGCTAACAGCAAACAAAATTAAATATCCAGTTTGGCCCTATATTGCCGATGACGAAATTGAGGCAGTAAGTGCAGTGTTACGTTCTGGCAAGATTAATTATTGGACTGGTGATCAAGGTCGACAATTTGAGAGTAAATTTGCCGAGTATATTGGTTGTAAGCATGCCATAGCTTTAGCTAATGGTACTTTAGCTTTAGAGCTAGCCTTAAAAGCAATAAAAATTCAAGCTGGTGATCAAGTAATCGTCCCAAGTAAAACTTTTATTGCGACCGCAAGTGCGGTCGTTGCTTGTCAGGCTATGCCAGTGATTGCGGATGTAAACTTAGCCACGCAAAATATTACTGCTGAAAATATACTGCCATTAATCAGCTCGCGCACTAAAGCTATTATTGTAGTGCATATGGCTGGTCTAGCGTGTGATATGGACCCTATTATGGCTTTAGCTGCAAAATATAATTTAACTGTAATTGAGGATTGCGCGCAAGCACATGGCGCGCGTTATAAAAATCGACTAGTGGGTAGTATCGGCGATGTCAGTGCTTTCTCATTTTGTCAGGATAAAATAATGACTACCGGCGGTGAAGGTGGGATGTTACTAACTAATGATAGTGAAATTTGGCAACGCGCCTGGGAATATAAAGACCACGGTAAAGATTATTTTGCCGTGCATGATGCTAGTCTGCACAAAACTCCAGGCTTTAAGTGGTTACATAATAGTTTTGGCAGTAATTACCGCTTGTCAGAAATACAGTCAGCTATTGGCTTATTACAATTAAATAAATTGCCGCAATGGCTTAAATTACGCCGACGTAATGCAGATTTTTTACTGTGTAACCTGCGCAATATTGCTGGACTTAAAGTATTAGAACCAGGAGCAGATTATTGGCATGCGTACTATAAATTTTATTTCCACTTAGATGTAGCACAGTTGCATAAATCTTGGTCCAAAGAACGAATCTTGGCTGCATTGAGTGCAATGGGCATTCCATGTGTTGAGGGTAGCTGTTCAGAAATATACCGCGAACAGGCTTTTGTACAAAGTGGTTTAGGGCCACAACAGCCATTAGCTAATGCGCAAATGTTAACCGCAACTAGTTTATTATTACCGGTGCACCCAACTTTAGAATTAGTACATTTAGAATCTATGCTAGAAGGTTTGAAATCAGTTATGCAACAGGCAATAACGGCATGAGTTATTTAGCGACAACCGCAAGACTAAGTGCTGTAGCAATGGTATTTTTTATACCATTATCTAATACTTTGACTACAGTCAGCTCCATTTTATTAGCGATAAGTATATTGTTAAGTCTGGAGCAAGAGCAACTGCGCAATTTAATTTACCACCCAATTACTGTCGCAGTGTTAATTATTTTTAGTTTATATTGCCTTGGTGCACTGTACTCTATTGGCAGTAGTGCTGAAATCCAACAGGCATTACGTAAAATGAGCCGTTTATTATATATTCCATTGTTAATACCATTATTTTCTACCGCCAAATGGCGTCGTTATGCGAGTTTGGCATTTGTAGCAGCAGTATTTATTTCCATAGTCTCAACCATGTATCTAGGCCAGGTATTTTTTAAAGACAATATCTTTACCAGTTTGTTCGTTGCGTATGCTATTTTTGTTTTGGCTCATTATGCCGTTACTTATCCAAAATATAGATTATTGTCAGCGCTAATGATCTGTTTGTTTACGTACTATTTGTTATTTATAAATATTGGTCGTTCTGGGCAATTGCTATTATTGGTTTTATATTTATTATTTAGTTGGCAGCGTTATGGCGCTAAATTTAAATATCAGATTATATCTATATTAGTGTTCATTAGTATTATTGCTGCAAGTTTAATCTTACCTAGCTCGTTTGGTGCTAGACAAGCACTTGCGGTACAAGAGATTAATAATTATTTACAGTTAGGTAATGCTGCTGCTGACAATTCATCAACTGGTACTAGATTGGCCTTTGCAGCTAATGCGTTAGAATTGATTAAACAGCGGCCAGTTTTTGGCTGGGGTACTGGATCGTTTGCGCAAGCCAACGCGCAAAATATACCGCCTACGGTTAATCCGCATAATCAATATTTATTAACTGGTGTTGAATTAGGCTTAGTAGGTATATGTAGTTTAATTAATTTATTTATCACTTTAATCAGACATTTTTGGGGCGCAAAAGATCTAGATGCTTATTTAGGTACCGGTTTAGTTTTGGCGATAGCTATTGGTTGTATGGCAAATTCTTGGCTATTAGATTTCGCCAGCATGTTTTTTTTGGTGATTTTAACCGGAATTTATGCAGGTTGCCGGAAAATCTAGTTGCTTGCTACGCCCAGCCCATGTAAACTAGCGCATTATGGTGATCTTACCGGTTCCCGCGCAATGGGAATTTGTGAACCCCGTCAGGCCTGGAAGGGAGCAGCGGTAGCAACCGAACGTGTGCCGCGGTGTAGCTGGTGAGGTCGCCTCCATTTAGCTTAATAACGGCTTTCACGAGAAGATTTGGTTCATGAGCTATAAAGTTCTAGCCTTAAAATGGCGGCCACATAGCTTTGCTGAGGTAGTTGGACAGCAAGCTACATTGCTGGCACTGCAGCACGCTTTGGATAATAACCAAATTCATCATGCCTATTTGTTTACTGGTACTCGTGGGGTTGGCAAAACTACTTTAGCACGTATTTTAGCTAAATGTCTGAGCTGTGAGATAGGCATCTCATCCCAGCCGTGTGGTACCTGTAGTATGTGTACTGGCATTGATCGTGGTGATAACGTAGATATAATTGAAGTAGATGCGGCGTCACGTACTAAAGTCGAAGACACGCGCGAGTTATTAGATAATGTGCCATATGCGCCAGTGCAGGCGCGCTTTAAAATTTATATTATTGATGAAGTACATATGCTGTCTAACCACAGCTTTAATGCGTTATTAAAAACTCTAGAAGATCCTCCTGCGCATGTTAAATTTATCCTAGCCACTACTGATCCACAAAAACTACCAATCACCGTGTTATCGCGTTGTTTGCAGTTTCATTTACGGCATTTAACAGTAACGCAAATTGCCGATCAGCTAGCTAATATTTTAACTAAAGAAAATATAATTTTTGAACAACCAGCATTAATCACCATTGCTCAATGTGCTAATGGCAGCATGCGCGATGCTTTGAGTTTATTAGAGCAAGTAATTGCTTTTGGTGAGAATACAGTTTCTTTAAGTGCTGCACAACAAATGCTTGGCACTTCAGTACGCGCACAAGTTTTAGATTTGTTGCAACAAATTATTGTCGCAGACGCACGTCGTGTGATAGCTATAGTGCGTGAACTGGCCGCTAATAACGCAGATTTTAATCAAGTATTGAAAACTTTGCAGACCGTAATCTACCAACTGTCGTTAGTACAAATTGTGCCAGATGGTTTAGAAGAAACAATTAGTGACTTACCAAGTTTACAACAATTGGCACAACAGGTCACGCCAGTTGATTTGCAGTTATTTTATCAAACAGCGTTGTTAGGAGTACGTGATTTACCGTATGCACCAGATTTAATCACTGGTTTTGAAATGATTGTACTGCGCATGTTAGCTTTTCAGCCGGTATTAATTAATAACCCAGTAATAGCGCCAGAAATTAAACCAGAAATAAAGCCAGAAATAAAACCAGCTATAATAAACACAGAACCTAAAACAATAGGCCATGTTAGTAATCAGCCATGGGCAGAAATTATTCCACAATTAAATCTGCCAGGCTTAACCAAAGTTATTGCGGAAAATTGCATTATCGATAAATGGGATACTGGCAATATAAGTTTAATTTTAAACGAGGCACAAAAACCGTTGTTAAATGCTAAGCATCTTGAGCGTATTCAAGAGGCATTAGAAGTTTATACGCGGTCCAAAATAAAGTTAAATATTACAGTTGGCTTAACTATAAACGAAACTCCAGCGGCACAAGGCCAGAGGCTGCAACAACAAGCCCAAACTGCGGCTGAAATTGCAATCCGTACTGACAAACATATTCAACAATTTGAGCGTGAATTTGCCGCAACTATAGAAGCGATAAATATTAACGAGTAACTGGAGGTAGAACTTGAGCTTCAGCCCTTTGATTAACCAATTAATTATCGCGTTAAAATATTTACCGGGCGTGGGCGCTAAATCCGCGCAACGCATGGCGTTCCATATTTTACAACGCAATAAAGATGGCGGGCGACAATTAGCTCAGATTCTCGCTAGCGCGATTGCCGAAGTAAAAAATTGCAAAAGTTGCCGGACACTCAGTGAGTTAGAATTTTGCAGTTTATGTACTAATCCAGCGCGTGATATTAGTGTATTGTGTATCGTGGAAACGCCAGCCGATATTATAGCCATAGAGCAAACAGGCAGTTTTAGGGGCCAATATTTTGTGTTAATGGGGCATCTCTCGCCGATTGATGGCATAGGCCCAGAGCAGCTAGGTATAGATTTATTACGCGCTAGATTAGCTGCTGGTGCAGTACGCGAAGTGATCATGGCTACTAGTACGACTATCGAAGGCGAAACAACCGCGTATTATATTGCTGAAATTGCTAAGGTCTATTCTAATATTACAGCTACGCGTTTGGCCCTAGGCATGCCGCTAGGTGGTGAATTAGAACACTTAGATGGCAGCACCTTAGCGCGGGCTTTAAATCAACGTTCGAAGATTACTAGCGGCGCTTGAAATTAACCGCTTTGCCCCCATAAATATTGTAGGCTGCACAACATAGCTGAATAACTAACAAGATAAGGGGCAAAATATGACCGCTACAACTGCAAAAGAAACCTTAGGCTTTCAAGCCGAAACTAAACAATTATTGCATCTAATGGTGCATAGTTTATATAGCAACAAAGAAATATTTTTACGGGAATTAATCTCGAATGCTTCAGATGCAGCGGATAAATTACGTTTTGTAGCATTAGCTAATCCAGAATTATACGAAGGCGAGACTGAATTAAAAGTCTGGGTTAATTTTGATCAAGCTGCTGGCACTTTAACTATCAGAGATAACGGCATCGGCATGACGCGTGACGAGGCCATTAAAAATCTAGGTACCATTGCACGTTCTGGTACGGCTGAATTTATTAAGACTTTAACTGGCGATAAAGCTAAAGACTCAAAATTAATCGGGCAATTTGGCGTAGGTTTTTATTCAGCTTTTATAGTGGCTGATCGAGTAGTAGTTCGCACCAGGAAAGCTGGTGTGCCGGCAGATCAGGGGGTGCGTTGGACTTCTAATGGCGAAGGTAGTTATGACATTGAGGTGATTACTAAGACGCAACATGGTACCGAAGTTGAACTGCATCTTAAAGAAGAAGAAAAAGACATACTTAATGACTGGCATTTACGACATATAATTAGTAAATATTCTGATCATATTACGTTGCCAGTAGTAATGCATAAAATTAAAACTATTGATAAAGACGAAGAAAATCCCACTACTGATGCTCAGACCACTGAAGAAGAAACCGTAAATCGTGCTACTGCGTTATGGACTTTACCCAAGCAAGAAATTTCTGATGAACAATATCAAGAGTTATATAAACATATTTCGCATGATTTTGAAAATCCATTAACTTGGAGTCATAACAAAGTTGAAGGTAAATTAGAATATGCAAGTTTATTATATATTCCGGCCCGTGCACCATTTGATATGTGGTCATCTGGCAAGCCTAAAGGTTTAAAATTATACGTGCAACGTGTATTCATTATGGATGATTCCGACCAGTTTTTACCTAACTATTTGCGTTTTGTGCGTGGAATTATCGATTCCAATGATTTGCCATTAAATATTTCTCGTGAAATATTGCAGAGTAATAAAGTAGTTGACTCGATGCGCAACGCAGTGATTAAACGTGTTTTGACTATGTTAGAAGATCTAGTAAAAGATCAACCAGAGAAATATAAGACTTTCTGGCAGCAATTTGGCCAAGTATTGAAAGAGGGGCCAGCAGAAGATTTTGCTAATCGTGAACAGATTGCAAAATTGTTATGTTTTGCGTCTACGCACTTAGATACCGCAAGTCAAGAAGTAACACTGGAAAATTATATTAGTCGCATGCCTGCTGGACAAGATAAAATTTACTATGTTGCCGCAGAAACTTTTAATGCTGCAAAAAATAGTCCGCATTTAGAAATTTTCCGTAAGAAAGGCATAGAAGTATTATTGCTGAGTGATCGGGTAGATGAATGGCTAATGTCGCATATGACAGAATTTTCTGGCAAAAAATTCCAATCAGTTGCCAAAGGCGGCTTAGAATTAGGTGCATTAGATGATAAAGCTGAAGTTGCAGAGCAAGAGCAACTAACTAGTGAGCTGCAGCCATTATTAGATCGAATTAAACAAATTCTAGCGGAACAAATTAAAGAAGTTAGGATTACTAGACGTTTAACTAATTCGCCAGCCTGTATTGTTGCTGGTGAACATGATATGACGCCACAAATGGAACGTTTAATGCGCGCCGCTGGGCAAACTGTACCGCATAACAAGCCAATTTTAGAGTTAAACCCTGAACACATGATGGTGCAGAAGTTGAGTACCGAAATTGATGAGACTAGATTTGCTGATTGGGTAAAGATTTTATTCGATCAGGCGGTGTTAGCTGAGGGCGGACAGCTAGAAGATCCAGCGGTCTTTGTGCAACGTTTAAACAAGCTATTACTTGAATTGTCTAATTAAGTATTAAATTAGATAAAATTGCCTAAGGCGCTGGTGTTTTGTATTTATACGGTTTACATTAATGAATATGAATAATCAGGTCTTAGGCGTTTCTATTGTTGTAATCTGCAGCATCGCTGGCTGGTATGTTGTTTTACATAAATATTTTATGTTAAAAGCCATGCTTAAAACGCGTGCATCGCAAGTTGCACAGCCAAATACTTCAAGTGCACATATGCCGCTTGGGCCGTCAAGCCAGCCCATTTTGCCGCAGCCGCAAGCAACTAAGTTTTTACAAGATGTAGAGTTTGCACTAGAAAATCATATTCCTGGCATGGGTCCACCGCCGTTGGCGAGCACGCCATTTAGTCTTCCCCCTGAGGTGCTTGCAACTATGAAGCAAGCCGCTAAGTCTACGCATGAGGTTAACCAAACTATGGATGCAACTAAAAAGATACCTATAGAGCAAGAACAACAAAAACGCCTGGTCTGTAATTGGGCGAGCATTATACATATTTCTGGCTTAGCGATGATTACGGGCATTCCGTTTTTGAATGTGATAATCCCAGTAATCTTATGGTTACTGAAAAAAGAGCAACACCCATATCTGCTCAAACAAGGGCGTGAAGTGATAAACTTCCAAATAACCTGGTCGATAATTCAGTTTATCTGTTTAGGTCTGGGGTCCGCTTTTATATGGATTTACCCAACAGCAGCAGCAAATTTGCTCGCTTGGACTAAGACTATACGTATCGTGTTCGCCACTGGCATGTATATTCCGTTTAATATTTTTACTGCTATGCCGTTCTTTTGGGGATTAGTGCTGACCATTAGGGGGGCTGTTGCGGCTTATCGCGGTTTAGCTTTTAAGTATCCGTATACACAGCAGTTTATCTTAGAAAATATGGATGTAGCGCCCCAGCATACCGATCAAGTTATAAAGCGCAAAGAGCCGCAAATACCTCCAACTGTTGGTCTAAATAAAGCAAGTAAGTTCACTTTTGGCTAGCTGAAAGATCATAGCTATACTTGTGGCATGCTGTTAATTAATTTTTGTATAGCAATAATTCTCCCATACTTCAGCCTGCTAAATAAATTTATGCCGCCGGAGACGGTGCCTGTTTACTTTTTTTCCCCGGAAGCAGCCTATGTAGCTAGCGAATTTTGCGCAGTTGTATTGTTTTGGGCGGGGTTTTTACGTAATTACGTACGCGATGGTCGCCTTTCTGAGCGGCAATATTTTGCCATCGGTTTCTTAGTAATTATATTTTTATGTGCTTCAAAAATCATCTTTACGCTGCCATACACTTGGATCATAAGTATTTTCGCGTTTGGCTTGGGAGTATTATCCGTCCCCGAAGGTCAGGGTGTAACTAAGAAATTGATGTTGTTAGTTATTTTATTCTCAGTAATAATTTTATCTTATACAGTATTTATTTTAATTGGCTTAGCTTGGTTTGATTTTAAACCTACAGATTATTATTACTATAAAATACTGTTGGAAGGTAACAGCTCACGTACCCTATATGGCAACCAGTGCTGGCGGACCTGCTCCTGAAAAATGATTTTGCAACAACTGACACATAAAATTGAAAGAACTTTTATTTTGCAATTTACAAGTTATGTTAATCG